>ERZ1026864.97-NODE-97-length-66013-cov-123.075336_pt1 | contig 66013 bp, 61 predicted proteins | sample MGYA00380162_ERZ1026864 | MGnify/ENA primary metagenome ERZ1026864 (study PRJEB33269, sample SAMEA4719798) | human gut metagenome | biome: human-associated habitat; feature: organic feature; material: feces | place: Cameroon | collected 2013-10 ... | reverse complement strand
CATTACTTTAGCACTGTTTAAACATTAAATTCGAATTTTATGGGACTTATAGGAAAAATTGCAGGTAGTCTAAAAGGCTCTGTAGGCGGTCTTTTAGGTGGTGCTGCCACTGCAGCTGGTGGACTGCTGGCTGCAAAAGCTAGAAACAAGGGATATGATCAGTATATCCAAACTTATCAAGACCGATTGCAGCAGGTGAAGGATCATCGGGACAATTTGTATTACCAGGACCCTACGCAGACAGCTGAGAACCAGGTGGCCGTAACCAATGCCCAGAAGGTATTGGATGATGCCACGCAAAAGGCTAAGAATACGAATATTGTTAGTGGTGGCTCTGATGAAGCGGTGGCGCTGAGCAAACAGGCTGCTCAGGAGCAAGTGGGCAACATTATGCAGCAAGCAGCCGTACAAGGTGCTCAGACCAAGGAAAACGTATGGAATACTGGTGATTCGCAGATAGACCAAATGACTAACTACATCGCTACAGCCAAGAAGGAGAAGGCTCTTTCTACTGCCCAGGGTATCACGGATGCTACGAGTGGATTGGCTGGCGCAGCAAGTCAACTGCCAATTTAAGGAAGGAGGTAATTATGGGATTTATGAGTGACGATTTAACTCCTAAGCGTCCGGCAACAGCTGTTGTTCCTGTTACTAATTTTCCTTCTGATGGTGGTAATGCGGAGAAGCCGGAAGTTGCGACTGCTCAGGCTACAGAAGCGCAACCTGAAAAGAATACTGCCATTGATACGACTGGTATTACAGGAAATGATGGCAAGGAATCTTTTGTACAGCAGCCAACCGAAGATGTTACCAAGGTAGAGCCTAACCAGGGTATCAAGATTGACTGGAGTAGACCTTATAGCGAGATAGAGCAGAATCCTATCTTGCAGCAGATGAAGCCTTATGACATCATGAGAGATTACCAGAAGAATGGTGATGGTAATTGGGCTGCCTTCATGCCTTGGCTTAGTCAACTAGGTGATGCAGATAAAACCGTAGCTGCCAATGAAGCCATGAGGAAGAAAGCGGAGAGGCAGGCAAAAATGGAGCAATGGAGTAATTTCTTTATGCATCTTGGTAATTTCTTTGGTACAACACAAGGTGCTCCATCGCAGAAGATAGAATCAGCACAAGAGCTTACCGAACGCCAACGCAAGCTGAGAGAAGGCACTGATGCCCTTCGCCAGAAAGGCTATGACCAGATGATGGTGAATATCTGGAAGGACAGACAGAACAAGCAAGCACAGATGCAAGCTGAGGCTGCTGCCAAGGCTAACGAGGCGCTGGCTGCTTATCGCGCATCACAGAAGAATCAGACGGATGCTCTCACTCCTGTAAAGGTCGAAGAAGTGACTCAATCTGCAAGACAACATTCTACAGGTGCAGAATTGAATGTTTCAAAGAAGGAGACTGAGGATGCTTTGAGAGGCAAGAAGGGTAAGTTGCTTGACAATCAAGCTGATGCAGCAGCTGCAAAGGCAGCTGATAGCCGTTCTCATGTTGCCGTGAATAATTCGACAACAGCAAGAAACAATGCAGCAACTAATAAGACGATTAGAACAACGCCAAAATATTCTCAAGCAGAATATGGTAAAAGGTTCATCAAATACTTTAATCACATGAAAAAGAAGGGAGGCAATAATCTTGCTTCTATTTATGAAGAAAAGTATGGCATTGGTAAAAATGGAGATACTGGCAAGCAGTGGAATGCAAGTCTTCAAAGAATGTTCGTTGATGATGTTGAAGAACAAGGTCTTGCACCTAAGAGCCTCGGTATTGGCATTGGTAGCAAATCAAATAATGGCAAAACAAATAAAGGTAAACATTTAAATTTATAATATGGACGATAATATAAAGAAATTACATCAAGCGTTAATTGATGATGGTTATGATGATGTTGGTACAGAGCAGGAGTTTAGAGACTATGTTTCTGACAGCAAAAATATTGGCACGCTTTATAACGCATTAAGCGAAGCAGGATATGACAATTTTAAAGACCAAAAATCTTTAGAGATATATCTTTCTGGTAAAGCGCCTGTTGCTCAAAAGCCCTCAACTCCTCAGAGTAATGAGCAGAGTGTTTCTTCTAAGGAGAAAAAGCAGACGCAATATCCTCAGGAGGTACTTGATGCTTATAATTCACCAGACAATAAGCCTGGCATTATTTCGCAAGCACTCGGCATGATGCCGAAGGTGGATGCCGGAAATATCGGCAAGGAGCAGAAGGTGGGTGGAATGATAGCCAATATGCTTCTTGGTGAGAATGAACAGCAGCAACAAGCACAGCAGCCACAAAACAATAATCAGCAGGTACAGCAGCCAGCACAGAAGGAGGCTTCTCCTGAATCTAAAGAGGAAGTTCCTGTTACAGCACCAACCAGCGTGGTTAATAATGAAGGCTTGTTGGATGCCAAACTTGCCAACTATCTGGAGAACTGGAAGCAGAGACCGGATAAGCAGGGTACTTACTTTGAAAACATGGTTGCCGACTTGTTGGCTGATGGTACTGCCAATAGTAATGAGGAGGCGGTGCAGATGGTGGAGTCTGCTCTGGGCAGATATGCCAACCGTTCGGCCATGGACGTTACCAACCAGGTAGTGGCTTCTTTGCCTGACGATACTGTGCAGGATGCTGAGAAGAGTATCGAAGCGCAATGGTATAGTCATGGTGTGCAGGATAAGTTGAAGCAGGAGGCTGACAGCATGGGTATCAGTTATGATGACTATGTAGGACAGTTCCTGAAACCAGCTATGGTACAGAGTTTGGTTAACAAGTATGGTCCGAACTATCGTGACATCGCTGAGGGTATTGCTACACGCCTCTATTCTCATGATGAGCATGTGCAGGACAGACTGATGAATCAGGACATCAATGATGCTCTTTCTAGTGTTATCAGTAAGTATGTGAATCCATCTGTAGTGGATGAGTACAACAAGGCTCAGGAGGCAGGCAGTAAGGCATTTACGGAGGGAATGGAAGGAAGCCAGTTTATTCCGGCTAATCTTCGTCTGGGTACAGCACTTGGTGCTCAGTATGAGGCAAACGAGGCCAAGGATCCTGCAAAGGTGCTTTCTGGTTTGCAGAAGAAGTTTGGCAATCTTTACCGGAATCCGCAGTTCCTGAACGATATGAGCAATGCCGCATTCAAGGTGATGCAGCGATATGGCTTGAATGGCGGTATGAGTGGTGATCCTAAGCAGTTCAAGCCGATGATCAATTCTGTTCTTAAGAATGAATTGGACCAGCTGGAGATTAAGGGTATGATGCCTAAGGGTAGTGCTGAGTACATCATGAAGACTGGTTTGGGTAACACTATTGTGGGCAAGATTACTCGCAAGGCTGTTCAGACGGACTATCAGAACTGGCTGGAGGATATTGCCAATCAGCAGTATCAGCCGGGCTTCTGGGAGAACGTGGCTAGTGGTGCTCTGACCTTTGCTGGTGATGCCTGGAGTTATTGGTTGCCTGGAGCAGCAGGTGGCAAGTTGACCAAGAGCATGATTGCCAAAGCTGAGGGTAAACTGGCTGGTGACCTGATGGCTAAGGGCATGGAGCGCAAGGTAGCTGAGCGAGCTGCCAAGGTGCTCATCGGCAAGAGCAAGGACGTGGCTTTGAAGAACGGTGCAGTGCATGGTGCTGTTACCTTTGGCGGTCAGTCGGCTATTTCAAAGCCTATTGATGAGGTTTATCGTACTGGTCAATTTGATGAAAATGGCAAGATTTACAATCCTTCCGTGGGTAAGGTTATCGCTAATACTTTGGGCGAGGTGGCTAAACAGAGTGCCGTAGGTGCCATCATGCAGGGTGGAACCATCGCTAACATGGTAGGTAAGGGCAGAGGCTTAGCTACCAATATTCTGGCTGATGTTGGTGGAAAGGTAGTGGATTCCGGTATTATGACCGGTCAGCAGATTCTGGAGCGCATGGCGCATGATCCGAACTTCAAGCCTACTGGCAAGGATGCTGCCGAGAGCTTCCTCGAAAGTATGGCGAACCTTACCGCTATCGGTTTGCCGGGCATGGTGGGCAAGTATGCCCGATTCAAGGATGCTAGGGAGTTTAACAAGAAGTTTGACTTCACTGATCAGGATATTGCCGAGTTGAAGAGATTCGGCTATGATGGTCTTCGTGATGCCTTCGAGAAGGTGGGCATTGATCATCTTGTTGATAACTCAAAAATGGGACCTCAGAGTGATGAAAACAGATCTCTTGATTTTGTATTCAAGAAAGATACTAATAAATATCTTGAACAGAATTATATGGACCTGATGAATGATCCGAATGTTTCGGAAGTTTTGAAGGCTAAGATGATGGCTGTGGTGGAAGGTAAGCGACCTTCTTCTTTCTCACCAGTTATTAATAGTGAGGTATATAAAGGTGACGATGGTAAGTACTATTTGGAAACCTATAATAAGGATGGAGGCGTAATCGACCGCAAGGAGTATTCTTCTCATGATGCTGCACGTAATGATGAGAAGAAACTGGAGCATGAGAAGATATTGAACTTGGCATCCGTTTTGGAAAGTGAGCTTCATAAGGAGTATTTAGACGACTATCTTTATAACCTCTACAATCAAGCTGGTCAAAAGTACTTTATGGGAGAAAAATTGAGTGATGAAGAGAAAGCTGCAGTCTATCTTCACCAGCATGCTGCGGAAATAGGTGATATTATGCAGAAGCGTCAGCGTGGTTATGTTTTGACTGATGAGGAGCAGAAACAGGTAAATGCTTATCGCCATTTCTATAATTCTATAGAAGATAATAATAAGGTGTTACGTGATTTTGTTTCTACCTTTGAAGATTCCCATGGAGTAGCACGTGGCACTCTTCGTAAGGCTTTGGAATCTAATGATAAGAAGTATGACACTTTGGTTGAGTCATATTTTAAGGAACTCTATAATTCCATCGAACTGAAACGTGAAATGAAGCAAACGGAAAATGATTTCAACAATACTGAAAATGAAAGAGACCAGGAGAGCAACGAGTATAGTACAGTAGAAACTGAGGTATCACCTACAGATACTGCAGTCCCAGAACCTCCAGTTTCAGAGGGACCTGCTCCGTACCAAGACCGTACCAACTCCGTACCAAGTCCGAGTGATGCAGAGTCTGCTGCAAACCTTGCAAACGAAAATCAAAGCGAAAGCAAGGCTTCTAATGCTTTTGTTATGGGGCAGAATGCTTATAAGAATGGTGACAAGGAGGGATTGAAGTCTATTAAATATAATGCAGAAACTGCAGAGCTTCGATTGAAGCGTGCTTTTGCTGATGATGAGGCACAGATGAATGTTGTGGTGAAGGCGTATGAGGATGGCAAGGACATGGAGCAGTTTGTGGCTCAGCGTGCTAATTATATGACTCCAGCGCAACAGGATGCTGTGCGTAAGTATGCTGAGGCCATGGAAGCTAATAAGGGAGCAATGGATGCTTTGGAACATGCCGATGATGGCTATGTAGAAAGCTTGAAGCAGCAACTTTCGCCATACACCATGGAAAATGGTAACATATTCAGTCTTACCCTTACCGATGGTCAGCGAGGCTATTGGAAGAGCAAGAACGATTATGGTGCAGGATTCGGAGTATTCCCTGATGCGAATGGTAAACCAGTCGTGAAGCAGGTTTCTTTGTCTCAGGTTAAGGAGGAAGGAAAGGAAATTCCACTCCAAGAATACGTAAATGAGCTTGCAACTCAGAAGCATGAAGCGACTAAGAAGAACTTCGAAGCTATGTTTGATGCCACCAGCCTGAAACCAAATGATACTGTTAGCTTATCTATTAATGACAAAGATCAGCCAACAGAAGCTAAGATTGTGTCAGTGAATCCTGATGGAACCATAAGTTTTAATATAGCTGGTTCTAAAAATGTAACGACTGTACCAGTAGACACATTCAACAAGTTCCAAAAATATGCATTGAGAAATAGCATCAATGCCGAGCTGGATGCAGAGGATGCTGAGCGTGCAGAGAAAGAAGCAGTCAAGGCTGAGGCTGATAAGAAGCAGCGTTATGCCAATGGCATCGTGGGACTGAGCGAGGGCCAGCCTGACTATTCTTCTAAGGACACAGAGCCAAAGGTGGCTGCTGAATATCTGCAGGAGCAGTATGGTGAAGACCATGGCAAACTCCTGAATCTGGTTAATGGAAGCCGTGACGACATCAAGACGCAACTTGCCAACAAGAAGAAGGCTGCTGCTGAATATCAGAACTGGCTTGATACCAATGCCGACCTGGACCCAGAAAAGGCTCAGAAGGTGGAGGATGAGTTGAGTCTGGTTAATGAGCAGATTGCTGATCTTGATGCTCGTTTCAAGAACTGGAATGCTATCCGCAACAGCGTGATGACTCCTGATGAGGTGAAGGCTATGAAGGAGGAGCGCAAGGCTGAGGTGGAGAAGGCTGGTGTTGATGAAACTGCCATCGTGCCATCTGATGATTTCCATGTGCTCGTACTTGACGATAAGGAATTGAAGAAGCAATATCCAACTATGGATGAGGCTAACGACTATATTACCTCTCAGCGCAAGGACATCTATCATACCCAGGAGGATGTGGAGCACAAGATGAATGACGTGAATGACATGTTGGAGCAGTATATCAATGGCGAAACAGAGCTGGACCCTACCCAACTTATGGAATTGAATACAACAAAGGCTCAACTGGAGGCTCTGCAGACTAATTTGTCGGTTGCTGCAAAGGGTTTGAAGGCTCAGGCTAATAAACTCAGCAAACTCTATAAAACAGAAGTTAGCCAGCAGGAAATGAAGGAACTGGGCATGACTCCTTCTGAGCAGCGCAAGGTATTGGTGGTTGATTCGTTGAAGAAGAATGACCTTGGAGCAATAAAAAAGATATACAAGGATGCCTCTGTTGACATCACGGACTTGACTCCTCAGACTCTTGAAGAGGCTGTATCAGAATCTCTGAGACCACATAGCTTGAATCCGGAATCTCTTCAATATGAGTTGGGCAAGAGCAATTTCAAGTTTGGTATTGGCAAGGGATATGATTCTAACAAGTTCAATTATCTTATTGCCAAGAAAGGAACAGGTATGTCGGTTAACGATTTTGCAGTGAAAGTATATAATGACCTTCCTGTAAACTTGCAGGATATGGGATATACCGACCAGGATGTTCGTAATGCCCTTCTTGATATGTTCAAGTCTTATGACAGCGTGAAGGAAATGAAAAATGTGGCTCTGATGAACCGCATAGCTGCTGCAGAAGATGAACTTTCAAGCGAGGAAGAGTTCTATCAGGCACAGAAAGAGCGAGAAATTATCGAAAGACAGGCAGAAATTGAGAATTATAAATCGTATATTAACGAAAAAGAGTTATCTTTGCCGTCTGAAAGCGAACTTGATCACATCAATGGGCTTGAATTTGACCACATGATGGAGATTGAGGATCGTGACCGGGAGTACAAACAATTTGTTAAATCAATTTTACCAGAATTAGCTGATTATGATGACAGAAGCAATGAAGAAGGATATGGAGGAGGCAGTAGCCTGGGTAGCGACTCTTCACGGAGAGGAGTTGATGAAGGAAATAGCCAAGGCGAAGAAGTTGGTAACGGAGAAGCATCTTCTGAGTCCGAGATTGGAGAAGGCTCTGATAGCGGACGCAAAGGGCGACAAGAGACTGGCAGCATGGAACCTGGCAAAGGCTCAGCTGTTCGAGGCTCACATCTACCGCAAGAAACATCCTTCGGAGAACGTTTAAAGAGTGCCATTGCCGAAACTGAGACCGAACCAACAGAGGCTCAGAAGAAGGCAGGAAACTACAAAAAGGGTCATTTGTCCTTTGGTGGCTACGATTATACCGTAGAAACACCAAAGGGCGTGACTCGCAGCGGTAAGGACGAGCAGGGCAAGCCTTGGAGAGTGACCATGCACGATACTTATGGCTATATTCTTGGTAAAATTGGCGTTGATGGTGACCATATTGATATGTTCATCAATGACGCTGCAGACCTTGATACTTTTGATGGTAACGTTTATGTTGTTGACCAGGTGAACCCAGAGACTGGTGAGTTTGACGAGCATAAGGTGATGTATGGCTATCCTTCTGAGGAGGCTGCTACAGAGGCTTATCTTGCCAACTACTCCAAGGGCTGGAAGGGACTTGGTAAGGTTACTTCTGTGCCTAAGGCTACCTTTGACAAGTGGCTGGAGTCTTCTGACCGCAAGACTAAGCCTTTTGCGGAGTATGCTATGGTGCAGAAGGAACTGGTGAAAACTAATAGTGATTTTATTGCCCAGATGGAATATGATTACGAAAATGATATTCACCCATCTGAGGAGGATAAGCCTAAGATGCAAAAGTTTGTTGAACGTTTGCTTAATTTCCATTCCGATAAGGAGGACAAAATAGATTCGGGCTATACTATCTTATCTTCTAACATTCAAGGTGATAAGCTATATCCTAATGAAAAGAAATGGTTTGGTACAGGAAAATATCGTAAAGGCGTATCTTGGGTAGATAAGCAGAATAGCTGTGCTTATGAAGTCAATCCTAGATTTAATAAGCGTGGTTATCTTTCTGCTGTTGGTGTTCATAAGATAGTTCCTTTAATGAGATTTGATCGCGATGTGAAGGAGGTGAAGCCTTCGGAAATGACGGAGGCGCAGAAGGTGGCTTACGATGCTGTTTCTACCATGCTTAAGAAGGCTGGCATCCCGGTGAAGGTTGTTAGCAATGAGGATATGGAGAAGGTGGCTGAGGCGCAGGATAACCTGAATCTTGCCATGCTGCTGAATCAGCCTGAAATGAGATTTAAGATCAAGACACCAGAGGAGAAGCAGGCTGCCGAGAATGCTTATAACTTTGCCAAGGAGTTGCGCCCGGATAAGTGGAAGCAGTATGCCGTGGTGGATATGAGCAATCCTAACAAGATGCCGGAGTACTTTGAGAAGCAGGAGCTGGCTAGAAAGGAGCGTTCTTACTATAATAAGCTGATGTGGGGTAACTACAAGGTCTTCAATCTTGACAAGAGTTTTGAGGACAATGTGGCTGGGCTTACTGGCTCTTTCCCTTCTGAGTTTGACCCATATAAGATTGATGCTCAGACTAGTAAGAAGAATGAGTTGAAGAAGCAGATTAAGGAGACAGAGGAGGCTTATAAATTAACCGGGCAGGAACGTAAGGAGTATCAAAATCAGTTGATGAAGGAGTACATGGATGAGCATGGACTGGCTTCTGAAAACGATATTCCTGATGATGTTTGGAGGGAGTTTGATTATAAAGCTGTTGAGAAATATCAAGATAAGCTTGATTCCTTGTTTGCGAAATATAAGGATTTGGATAGACAGTTGAAAGCTGTTGCTGAGCCGGGAGTGAAATTCTTGCGTACTTATCATGGAAGTGGGGCTAACTTTTCTGAGTTTGACTTCAACCACATGGGAGAGGGTGAAGGTACACAGAGTTTTGGATGGGGTGGATATGTTACCTCTTCCCCAGAAATTGGAAAGTACTATGCCGAGAGTGGCAGAAAAGACAAGTATTTTGTCTATAATGGGGAAAAACTGGACTGGCGACACATGTCGGCAACTCTTAGTGGTATTGTTGGCATGGATGGAGTTTCTAAGGCAGATAACTTCCTTGTGAATGTTGATAGAATGGGGGTAGAAAAGGCTAAACAAAAGCTAAAAGACTCCATTGATGAATATCAAAAGTTGTATAAGGAGAATCAAGGAGATTTCTATAAAAAGCAGATTGATGTAATGAAGAAATTGCTTGACTTAAATTTGTCTGTCGAAACTCCAAAGACTTCTCTCTATGAGGTGGATATACCTGATGATAATGGCAGCAACTATCTGGATTGGGATGCTCCTATAACTGATGAACTGATAGATAAGGTAGCTAAAGCACTACCTTCTTTGCGTAGCTATGATATCAAGGACTTCAAGAAGGATAGAACCTTTGATAACTTCTATAAGACTATCTCAATGAGAAGTGTTAAGGATGATGCGTCCTTCAATGATGATAAGGCAGCAAGCAAGCTTCTCGCTTCTCTTGGCTACACTGGCATTAAGTATAAAGCTGGTCGTAACTTTGGTGGAGCAGAGGAAGGCGATACCAACTATGTTATCTTCAAGCCTGAGGATATGAAAATAGTTGATCGAACCAAGTTTGCCCAGAATAAGGGCGTGGTTTATGGCTACACTGATGGCAAGGAGATTGTTTTGAATCAGGAGCATCTGAATGCTAATACTCCTATCCATGAGTACCAGCATCTTTGGCGTACTGCTGCCAAGAAGATGAATCCGAAACTTATAGAGCATGGTGATAAACTCATCATGCAGACCCAGTTGTTTGCCGATTTGAAGGAGGACCCTAACTATAAGCATCTGAGCGATGATGAGATTTGCGATGAGGCTTTTGCTCGTCTGACTGGTGAGGACGGTGCTGCCATCCTGGAACAGATGGCAAATGATGCCATTAAGGAGAATCCGTTAGACACTGCTAAAGAGCTTACTATCATCAACCGATTAAAGAATTGGTTGAAGAAGTTCTGGTATTGGACCCTTGATACATTTACGAAGTGGAAGCCTGAGGACATTAAGAAAATGACCTTGGAAGATATTCGTAATCTTGTGTTGAGAGACTTGGCGAATGGTGTGGACCCACGTACTAAACTTCATGAGGCAGAGAATGCTGATGACATCAAATTTATGGGTTCTACTACCAAGAAACGTATGAAGGACATTTCTACGCAACTAGAAGGTAGAGAACTTGATGAGGCTCAGCAGGCAGTTGCTGATGTTTATTCTGGGAAAAAGGATAATGTATCATTGACTGTGGAGCGTGAAGATGGAAGCAATAAAATCATTATGCGCCAAGGAAATGATAATCATGCAGGAACAAAGCATAGCGTATTCCGTCATTATGGTGTAAAAGCTAATTCTGTAAATGTTAATGACTTGTTGCTGATTCCTACAGTATTAAAAGAAGGTGAACGCAAAGTAAGCGATAATGGTAGAATTGCCTATGTTTATGTAGATCCAACTTCACAAGTAAAATACACTGTAGTAACAGAACCAAAGAATAACAAGGAATTTTTTAATGATTTCTATTCAAATAAAAAAGCAAATCCATCAGAGACGTCTAGGGTAGTTGAAAACTCCACAAACACTCCCGAAGGAGCACATAACAATGATGGAAATGCTTTTACGGCTCCATCAGATGCGTCCCATGTTGCAGAAGGCAACACTTACACTCCAGAAGGAGCACGCAAAACTGATGGAAATGCTTTTACGGCTGCAAAGGTAGATAATAATTCTGAAACCGCCAAGGGAAATGGTGGAAAATTATCTGTGGAGGATAAAATAAAGGCTGTTTCTCAGCAGTTTGGGGTTGATGAGGCTGATGTGGCGATGTATGCCAATGCTGTTAAGAAGGGTTCTACTGCTGAGGCTGCACGTGCCAGAGCCAATATCAAACGCCATTTGTTGCAGGCAAATGAAGATAAGATTTCCTCTTTCAAGGAACTTCTTAAGTACACCGTGCCTGTAAATAATGCCTTGAAGGAGAATTTTGGCGACCTTGATGCCATGATTGAGGAGCGTGTACAGCAGGTGGAGGCGCAGCGTAACGCCATGGAAGCTGCAAGAAAGAGAGCTGAAGAAGAGGAGGTCAAGCGACAAAAACACTTGGAGGAACTTTCTTTGATTCCTGATGATAAACTTGACAAGCAGTATATGGATGCTCTTGCCAAGGGTGATGATGCTACTGCCAGGGAAATGCTTGATGAGGCTGCCAGACGCAAGGGCTATGATGATACCGAAAGCGCATACCAGGGTGTAGGCGCGTGGGCTGCACCGGGAAACCCTGGATATGAAAGCGACAAGGCGAGACGTGACGATTGGGAGTCAAGTGGCTCGGATGTAAACCTGGAGGATATGGCTTTAGGTTATACTCCTCAGCCGGATGATTACTTCTCTCATCCTGAGCGTTATTCACAGAACACTCCTCATGGATTGGAATCTGTGAAAGCCATCAATACGGCTATTGATGCCATTAAGAATGGTGAGAAGGATGTTAAGGTAAAGGTTTATCGTGCTGTTCCTACTTCGGTGAAGGAAGGTAAGTTGCGTAATGGTGACTGGGTTACTCCTTCCAAGAAATATGCCGAAATGCACGGAGCAAACCGACTGGAAGGCAAATATCGTATCATTGAAGATGAAGTGCCAGCCAGCCAACTGTGGTGGGATGGTAATGACGCAAACGAGTTTGGCTTTGATGATGGCAAGGAGTATAAATACAAGAATGCCAAGAATAATAGAAAGTTGAACGACCTTGTTACCTATGATGATGAGGGTGACGTTATTCCTCCTTCTAAGCGTTTCAATTCTCGCAAGAGCGATATTCGCTTCCATCGAGTGACTGAGCCGGAGGAACTGGAGAGGCTGAATAAGGAGAAGACTTTCCGGATGTATAGCGGAATGCAGGAGCTGGATGGAAAGCTTTATTCGCCTATGGCTGCCATCATTGACGGTAAGCGTACTGATGCTACAGAGATTGGGGCCTGGATGGGTGCTGATGAGAGACCGGACCTTGTGAAGGGTGGTAAGTTCCAACTTGTGAAGACCGACAAGAACCCTGGGGCAGGAGAAGGTCCTGTACGTGCTGCCTACAATCCTTATATGCATACTTCCACTTCGATGATGAACGACCAGTTTACCGGGGCTTATGCCAGAGGTAACATCAAGGTTGTGGAATGGGAGATTCCGGAGAGCGAGAAGACCAGTGGCTATCGTGCTGAGGGCGCAAAGGATGCCGTGGGACTTGTGCCTTGGCATTCGGGTTCCGTAAATGGTTTGTTGCCGAAGGATAGACAGAGAAGCGTGATGCTATCTAGATGGAGAAAGGCGGTGAGAGTGGTTCCTGATTCTGAGGTGGCTGAGAGTATCGCAGAGCAGCTAGAGGGTACAGGGCTGGCTATTCCTTGGAACGTAGTTACTCCTAATCAGTTGAGGGAGTTGGCTAAACTGGGTGTGCCTATTACTACCGAGGAGTCGGGACAGCAGGCTCCTGAGATTAAGGAGAAGTTTATGGCTCAGATGGAGGAGTTGAAGAAGGAGTTTCCGCAGGCTCAGTTTGTAGATGTGAAAATGACCAAGGACGCTTTCAAGGAATGGGGTGGCAAGGGTATCGTGAAATCTCCTATCTTGGAGCAGAAGTTGCAGAAGCATCCTGATTCGCTGATGAAGGCTGGCACCTACTTTAGTGGTGGTGGACTGGTAGAAGAGGGATTGAAGGGCATTATCGACCCAGTGGTTGCTGTGGAGTATGACCGGAAGATAAGTGGTGTGTATCGCAACAACTTCGGACAGCATATTGTTACGGCTGACGTGAGAGACGTGGACCCTAAGGAACTGGTGAAGCATATTGATGGCGAGGTGGAGTATTTCCATGCTTCGCCTGTATGCAAGAACTACTCTCAGGCTAAGAGCAATGGGGGCGAGGTGGAGCTTGACAAGGAGACTGCCAAGAGTACTGCCGACTTCATTGATGCCGTGAAACCGCGAGTGGTGACCATCGAGAACGTGAAGGGCTACAAGGACTCTGAGGCGATGAAGATTATTACCCAGGCGCTGGATAAGAACGGCTACAAATGGGATGCTGACGTGTATAATGCCGCAGACTATGGTGGCTATACCAGCAGGGAGCGACTGATTGTTAGAGCCGTGAAGGACGGAGAACTGCCGGAGAAGCCTAAGAAGCAACCACGCAAGGGTGGATGGCTAGAGGCTGTGGAGGATATTCTTCCTACCCTGACGGAAAAGAAAAGCGGTGTGGCACCATGGATGGATGCCAGACTGAAAGTTGACGGTATTGACTGGCAGAAGGTGGAGAAGCCTCTTTACGTGATGGGCAGTGCCTATGCAGACGGAAAGATTCCTCATGCCTATGGGGATGAGATTCTGCCAACTCTGAGAACCAAGAGCGGAGACGTGATCATCATGCCGGGTGGCAAGGTGTTGCGTGCTGATGGCAGGGTATTGGCAAGAATAACCGGACTGGGCGATGACTATCTGTTGCCTAAGACGGAATCTTTGGCGCATACCATCATTGGCAATGGTATACCTGTGCAGTTGACCAAGGGCGTGATTGCTCCTCTGCTGAATAAGGATGACTTATCGGGCAGAAATGTGCTGGCACGACTTGGCAGCTCTATCTTTAAGAACAACTGGGATGCTGACAAGCAGAAACAAGTGAGTGACCGGGTAGTGAACACTGCCAACAAACTTGGTGGTGCTGAGGCTACGGTTTACACTTCTGTGGATGAGGTTCCTGATGCTTATTTGAGTGATGTGAAGAATGGGGCTACCGGATGGTATGACCCAACTACGCACACGGTGCATGTTTATCTGCCTAACTGTGCTGATGCCAACGAGGCAGAGAGAACGGTGCTGCATGAAAAAATAGGCCATGAGGGTATGGAAGTGCTTCTGGGTGGCGAAAACGAGGTGAGAAAGTTTGCCAACTTCGTTTATCGTTCTGCTGGTAAGGACGTTCGAGGCAAGATTATTGACTTTGCCAACAAATATGATCCGGACTGGAAGAACAATGACCGCATGAATGTGGGAACGCAGGAGTATATCGCTCATCTTGCCGAGGAGGGTCCTAAGACTGCTGAGGACTTTTCTCTGTGGACTAAGATTAAGCATTATCTCATCAAGGTGCTTAAGAAACTGGGTGTTCGTGTGCCGGGACTTCTCAATGACAAGGATTTGAGATACTACCTGATGAAAGCTGGCAAGGCTCTTCACGTTTGGGACGAAATGCCAAGGGAGAAGAAGGAAGCCCTGATGAAGCAGGCTAGCAATGCTGAAATCAAGGATGCGCTATCTGATGGTGCTAATTTACTTTCTGAAGAGGACAATAAGCCAAAGAAGAAAACTGAGCGTGGTCGCATAGATGAGGCTACTGGTGCTTTCAAATTGGCTCCTAATGGTGAACAGTCTAATCTGAGTAAGAAACAGTATATTGAAGCTCGTACCAAGAACTTTAAAGATTGGTTTGGCGGTGATTGGGAGAAGAAACCAAAGGACTTTAAGAATAAGCTGGATGCTAACGGTGAGCCTTTGGAGAAATACGTGGAAGGCTATTTGAACCGACCAAAGAAACCAACCATGCCAAAGAAACGCAAGGGAGAGGATGAAGCTACTTTCTTCGGGCGCAAGATGCTTTACTCGCAAGCCCTAGAGGATTGGCCTAAGACTGAGGCTGATTGGAAGAAGCGTATAGACGAGTTTGACGAGAACACGCTTGCTGCCCTCACTCCTCCTGATGAGGAAGCCATCCGAGAGAAATATCAGAAGCAATATGAGAATGATATTGCTAGTTGGAGGAAGGATCATCCTTATATAAAGGAAGGCGAGGAGAGACCTTTGGAAATTCCTGATATACCTGACTATCAAAGCATACAGGATTATGGCGAGGCTCTGAGAAAGCATGAAATATGGAAGACCGCCCCTCATAAGGACGAGTACGATAGAATGGCAGAGGACGAAATCATATCAAAAGTGGCTCTTATGGATGCTGTTCAGCACCCTTTCAGTGAATATGCCCGATTGAAAGCGATGAAGGCAGAGTTTCAGCACATGCGCCACGTGATGCAAAATCAAAAGGTGTATGACCAAAATACTACTGATGCCGTGGTGCAGTTTGCTAAAAGATTTATGAGCCTGGGTTATGGTGATGATTTGGGTAGAGGTAGTATAAACACCTTGCTCACTATCGTTAAAAATAGTACAGGCAAAAAATCGTATGAGATTTCTCAGCAACTTTATCAAGTGATGGATGTGTTGATGAACAACCAACTCAGAAACTTCGACAGAGCTGTCATGAAGACCATGAGCATTAAAGAACTGAAAGAGAATGCCAAGGGTATTCAGGTACAGGGTAAACTGGAGTTGAGAGGTCAAACAACAATCAAGGCTTTCCGTGATGCAGTCTCTTCAAGGGTTTCTTCTGATAAGCTTGATGAGAGAATCAGTAACTTGATAGACAAGATGGCTGCTGACAAGAAGAATGCTTCATCCTATCAAGACGAGCTGTTGGGTCTGAATCTCGCTAAGCAATATGTGGACTACATAGATTCCAGTAGAAATGACGCTATCGAAATCGAGGATTTGAAGAAGCTTGAGATTGAAAACTACAAGGATAGAAAAGGTATCTATAAAGGTGAACTAACTAAAGCTCTTCTTCAGGAACATTTGGAACGATTGAATCAATACGATGAGGCACTCTTTAATAATAAGGTAGAGCGTATGGACCGATATTCGCAACTGTTGGCTAACCTTGGAGGTATGATAGACGAGAGCGTGAAGGGAGCTAGAGAGTTCCAGGAGCGTGATGCTCGTCGTGCCATCAATGTGAAGATGATGGCCAGTGCCGATTTGGGTGACAAGAGCATGAACCAGCACCATAAGGAGAATTGGAAAACCAGATTGTCTAATAGTGATGTTGCCCGTTTGTTCTGTTCTCCTCTAGGTTCTTTTGATGCCTTGATGCGTGAGTTCGGTAGCAAACAAATCAATGGTGAGGGACAGTTATGGAATCATTTTGTCCGTGGAGCGATGAAAGCATCAAACGATGAGTTCAAGAGCGTAAGAGAGGCTAACAACGAAATAGACTTGAAAGTTTCAGAGTTGTTTGGCAAGGTTACTGAGGATAAGAACGGTAACAAGAAAGGCAATATGATACTGAACGATCTGTATGCCTTGGAGCGTAGCAATAAGGTAAAGAGCTTGGATGTGACAATCCGTGATATAGAGGGCGAACAGACCTATAAGTTACAGCAAGGCAACCTGATGTACATCTATATGGTGAACAAAATGCCTGATGGTGCCATGAAGCTAAGAGAGATGGGCATCCTCGATGCTGATGTGGAAAGGATAAAGGAAAACATTGATCCTCGTTTCTTGAAGTTGGCAGACTGGATTCAAGGTGAGTTCTTGCCTAAAATGCGTACCAAGTATAACAAGAGACATGAGGAACTGTTTGGCGCACCTATGCCTATGGTGGAGAACTATTTCCCATTGAGAGTACTAAAGAACGCCCGATATATGGAGGAAGATGTGAACAATACGAGTGATGGTAGCAATGCCTTGCCTTCTACAGCTACAGGTGCCATCATCAAGCGTAAGACAAACAAACTTCCTTTGGACATCCTTAATGCCGATGCCCTTAGTGTGACCATCGACAACATCAAGGAGATGGAAAACTGGTACAACTATGCGCCTATCCGCAAGGATGCCAATACGCTTTTATCTGACACAACTTTCAGAAATCGTGTCCAGAACATGACTACCATCTATGGCAGTGGAGAGAGACTTTGGAATAACGTGAAGGATGCAACCGCAGTGGCCATGGGCACATATCGCCCTAAAGGTGGTACAGACTTGGCTGTTTCCATTAAGAACATTGGCAAGGGTATTACTGGAGCAAAAATATCGGGTCGTTTATACACAGCTTTCAAGCAGATACTTAGTTTTCCTTTGTTCTTAGCTGATGCTGACCTTGGTAGATTCGTTAGGCATTCTGTCCATCCTTACGGATCATTCAAATGGGCTATAGAGAATATGCCTAATTTTGATAAGCGTTGGTCTGGACGCAAGTTAGGTGATACCGTTCTTATGGATGACCCGACCGATTGGAAACTATGGCATACCAATCTCATGGAAAAGGCTGCTTACTATGGTATGACACCAAACGCACTTGTGGATGCCGTTACTTGTGCAGTAGGAGCAAGAGCCGTATATGATACCAAGTATAAGCAGTATATCAAGGCAGGACTGACCGAGGAGAGAGCTAAGGAAAAAGCACTCAGCGATGCAGAGATTAACTTTAATACTTCTCAGCAAAGTTCGGAAGGTGCCTTTGTCTCTCCAATGCAGCTAGACAGAACCTTGGAGTCTGCCATCTTCACGCCATTCAGAAACTCCAGTATGCTTTATGAGCGAAAGGGTATCAATGCGCTTAGAAACTTGAAGCATCGTTTCGAGAAAGGACACAAGGAGGCTTCAATCAAATATATGGCAGCTCAGCTGATGGAAGAAGGCGTAGAATATGAGCAAGCAACCAAGGCTGCAGAAAAGATGTACAAGAAGGGATTGATGCATAACATTGCAGATGCTATTGTAGCTTTGTGGTTGGGACCTATCATCTGGAATCTTGGAGGAAGTCTTGGTTATCTCATACCGTATCTTGGTGATGATGAAAACAAAAAGAAGAAAATGGTAATTGATGCCGTGATTCTCGGTTTGCTTGAAGGTCCAGTTGATGGTTTGGCAGGAGGTCAGTTTATCAACACTGCCATTGCCAACACAATTACATCTGATGGAATCAGCCTTAAGGGACTGAAAAATGTAGATTTCTCTGGTATGCCAATGCTTTCAGATTTCAACTCTATGATAGAGAAGTTTGGCTATGACAAGGTGGCTGGAGCACAAGACCTAATGTTTATGGTAATGCAGAGTGCTACAGGTTTCAACCCAAAGACTCTGACCGATGCCATCAATGCTTGTATCGACTATGGCAATAGTGATATGACCAATGCTAAGGAGATTGCGTTGTTTGTGTTCCGTTTGATGAACGGACCTGCTGCAACTGTGGACAATCTCTATATTGATGAATTAGGTATGAAAGGCAAGGATGCCAAGAAACTAAGCTACGAGGAGCTTGCCAAGCGATATGCAGAATATAAGTTTGGTAAGAACACTTTTGGCTTAGGCAAACTCTACTCTGATGAAGAGAAACAAAAGAAGCTGAAAGCTATTGAAAAATCTTTCGACAAGAAAGTTTCAGAACGTTTGGCTGGTATGGATAGAGAGGACTTGAAGAACGAGTTTTCCGAGTCCAGAAGTCAGAAGGAGAAGAAACTTATCGGTAAGATCATAGCGGACGAATTGGAAACTAAGGATTCCGAAGCGGTCAAGAAGGCTAAGGCTGATGCTTCATACCTTCGTCAGAGAAACTTTTCGGACTTGATGGATGACCTATACTTGCAAAAGGAGTGGGAAGCCACCAATGAAGCAAATGCTGGTCTTGAAGAGTTGAAAGGCAATGGCGCATCAGAGAAAGAAATCGAAGCCTATAAGACCAAGCATAAGGCTGCTTTGGATAAACGAAAGGCTATCCAGAAAGCTAGAAAAAAGATGCAGAAAAAGAAAGCTGATATTTCATCAGATAATGATGAGGCTACCATGGCAGCAATCAGAAAACTGAGAGATAGTATTTTGAAGACTGTTCGCCAAAAGAAAAAATAGCCCGGCATGATAAAAGCTACGAGGGCTTACTCGATACTCAGAAAAAGAAAAGGGACTTGCTTCACAGCGAGTCCCTTTTTGATAGTCGTAAAATTCTAAATTCCAAATAAATTATATTTTTTTGTAAAAAGATGAAAATCGTATTTTGAAGATGTTGGAGCGATGTTATCCGATAGAAGTACCAGATGCATTATCTGGTTCTTTTTTCTTTGGTGATGCCCAGCGGATGTAATCAGCCATGCTGTCATCCATGCGCTGCTGCTCACTCTTTGGATTCTCCTTCTTTTTATCTCCCCAAAGACGTTGGGCAATATCATCCAAGCACCATTGCCACTCGCCTCGGAGAGTGATGACCTTGGAACTTGGCATGATGGTTACATCTGCCTTTGGTGGGTCAACATGCACGGTGTTGCCATCCTTATCGGTCTCTTGCTTGGTGGAGAGAGAGGCGAAAGGCACGTTATTGTCGTTAAGGAACTTCTCCACATCCTCCTTCTTGTTGTCGCAGAGGAGAATGCAGGCGGAAACCTTATTCTTCTTCAAGGTGGTGAGGGCTTCTTTAGCCTTGCCTACCAGGGAGAGGTTGCCTTTATCATCCTTTGTGATGACGCAGGCTTCGTGAACATTGATAGATTTACTCATATTAAAAACGTTTTTAATGAATTGCGGAACAAAAATAAGGGGAAAATATGAGAAAGTAATGTTAAGTTGCGCAACTTATCACTAAGAATCGGGGAAAAGGCGGTATTTTTGACGAAAAATTAAGAATTATGCCAGATAATCGTGTAATAAATGATATTTCGAACTATGCCGAACCTGGACCTGACTCCCTGGAGGGAGTGAGCCGGGAGCGGTTTGCCCAGACAGACAGCAATCTTCGGCTGATAGAATGGGCTTGCCAATACTTCTATGATGGCGCAGAGCTGAGAAAGAAGTGGAAGCGAGCGCAGGACTTCGTAATGGGCAGACAGCTGGAAGAGCTGATAGAGTGGAACGGTAGAAAGATAAGCATACGTCAGTATATGGAAATGAAGGGTATGCCTATCCTGGAATATGACGTGATAGGCGACAAGCTGCTTTCTCTCGTAGGACTTGTGCGCCAGCAGCGAAGTACAGCCTCTTGCAGTGCCGTAGACCCCAACGAGGAGGACTATATCAGTTTCTTCAATGAGTATCTTCGCCAGAACGACAACTTGAACGACAGGCAGGAGCTGGATGCAAGAATGTTCTATGCCTTCTGTGTCTTCGCCTTTGTGGGCATGAAAACCTATTATGGCAGAAAGGATGGCAAGAATGGCATCTTTGACTACATGGTGGACATCTTCAAAATTGCCTTGCCACCTTTCTTCAAGTATGACCTGAGCGATGTGGAATTTATCGCTGAGGCTCATGATCTGACTTGGCGAGAGATTATCGCGACCTTTACGGATGGAAGCAAGGCTGAGGCGGACAAACTGAGCGAGATCTATCTGCAAACACAGCATCATTTCGCTCCTGAGCAGACTTATCACCCCAACGGTGAAGCGCAGTATGCCGGGATAGACGATTTCACCCATTCTTCGGTAATCGGCAAGTACAGGGTATTGGAGATATGGACGAAAGAGACGAGACCTGCCATCTGGGTGCATGACTGGGATGCCGGGACATGTGGCTATGCCTCTCCCGACCAACGAGCCTTCTACGAGGAGAAGAAGCGGAAGCTGGAGGAAGCCAACATCATGAAAGACGAAAACGGTCTGCCAGTGCTCGATGAGAACGGTGAGCCTATCTATTATGTGGACCCATCGGAGTTGAAGACCATCGAAATGAAGGCTGAGGCTGAAACCTATTGGTTCAGAAGATACCTTACACCGAACGGCTATCTGCTGGATGCGAGGGAATCGCCCTACTATGTGCTGAGAGACGGTTTCAGGACTTCCATCATGCCATATACCTTCGTGGCTTATCCTTGTTTGAATGGCGAGGTAAGAAGTTTCACTATGCGTGCCGAGAACAATCAGCGAACCTTGAACCATTATATGATGATGATTAACTTCATTGTGGCCAATGGTGCCAAGGGTACTATGCTTGTGGATGAGAACGCATTGAGCGAGAAACAGAGCATTGATGAAATGCAGGTGAACTATACCAAAACAGATAGCATTATCTTGTGGAACTCCAAGAATGGAGGTAAGCCACCGCAGACTTTAGTCAACAAGAGTATTCCGGCAGGAGTTGACTTCATGGTGAACTTTGCCAAGACGATGGCAGGAGAGGGTACAGGCGTGCAGGGTGCTCTGCAAGGACAGCATCGCAACACCAGCGGAAAGCAGTATCAGCTGGAGAGAGAGGCTTCTTCCACCACCATTCAGGACTTTGTGGAGAGCTTCAATAACTATAAGGTGAGAATCGCCAAGAAGAAGCTGTACCTGATTCAGGAGTTCTGCACCGCAGCGGACAGCGTGAAACTGACCGGGGATGACTTCGAGATACATTTCAACCCGGAGACCATGAGGGATATGGATCTGGACGTAGCCATCGACCTGGATGCTTACAGCCCAATCATCAGAGCCACTAACAACGATATGGCTTGGAACTTCATGACCAGCGGTAAGATGGACCCATATACGATGCTGACCGTAGGACAATTCCCTGGTACGAACAGAATGAAGAAGTACTTCAAGGAGCAGTTGGAGAAGCTGGAAGCTATGCAAGCTCAGCAGCAAGCAAATGGCGAAATGCCTACAGCAGGTGCCGGGCAACAGCAGACTGGTACGCCAGCAGCACATCTGAAAGATGGAAACAGTAGTACAAATGACTTGGCTGCTTTGCCATCGGCATCTACAGCTACATAAAAATGATAACGTTCTTAGGTTCATGTATATTGACTTTAAGTTTTTTAGTTAGTAAATTGTTTATAGGTTTTTTAGTTTAAAGGTAAAAAGGTTGAGGAAGAGGAAACCGTGATGGCTTTCTCTTCCTTTTGTTTTGTGTGGGGTTAAGAGATTCCATGTTTCTTCTTGTAGGAGCGTAGCTTTTCCATCGGGACGGAAACACGATACATGTAATACTCTTGCCATTGCTTCAACTTCTTGGCTCTAACCTTGTTGTCGGCATCGCAACCGATTGCTCCCCACTTGGAAGGGGTGTAGTAGTAGGAGGCTGCCTTGATGTCTTCCACGTTTCGGAAGTAGCGTGTTGCCTTCCACTTGCCAAGCTGGACTAGGCGACGGTAGGCAAGGAGCTGCTTGCGGTTGGGGTCGTAGGTCATGATGGCCCAATCCTTGTGGGACTGGTCGTAGAGCAGGTAGAAGCGTGGAGCGCCTCCTTCCTGGTACTTGGCGAGGGTGGCTTTTACGCCTTTCTGCCACATTCGGGTGGAGCGGATGAGCTCGATACGAGTGATGACTGGCTGGTAGATGGCTATCAGCATCTTGCGAAGATGATTTTGATAAACTTTTTTCATTTTCTTTTATCTTTTAATTATTAATTTATATGGACAGGCGATAGAATCGCCTGGAACGGTGGTTATACTGGGGCTAGCTGCCACCTATTCCGGCTAACTCGGCTACTACTGGAGGGCGGTTGCGGAGGCGTTCTCGCTCTATGTCGGACTTAGAACGGAATGGGATGATTTCTGGGGCTGGCATGTCCTTTTCTACGTAGAGGGCGATGGCTCTAGCCATAACACGGTCGTCATGTTTGCCAGCAATGGCACCGTAGCAGTCGTTTTTCTTGTAGTAGAGGAAGTAGGTGCATTCATCGATGGCTGCAAGCTCACGCTCCATATAGCCACCGTCACGGATGATGCGTGCCATGGTCTTCACTACTGCCACCTTGGTAGCCTTGTTAGTATTGAATCCCCATTTAGTCTCTATGTTCTTCACCTTCTTCAACTTGGACTGAGATGCACTATATAGATTGTGGTAGAGAGGCAGGAGGATAGGGAAGAACAGCTCAGACTGGTTGCCCTCGGTATTGTTCATACGAGAGTAAGCGGTATTGTTCTCGATAACCAGGAAGGCATCATTAAAGAAATGAGCTATCTGAGCGCAACGCATGGCGAGCTGGTCGGCATCGCAGTGCCCATGCCATTCGGCTACAACCTCGGGAACACCACCATAGATTTCATCGTAGCGGTCGAGCACCACGATGTCGGAGAAATCGGAAGTCTTGTGAGAGCCACCAATATCGCAGGACACAACATAGCGATGCTTGACAATCTCGGAGTTGTCGGGTCCAGCCCAAACTTTGAGAGGTCCACCGGAACGTTCCACGAAACGGATGTTGTTCATGCAAGCAGGGTCGGCTGCATCGTAGGAATCGCCCTCGATGTCGCCCACCATGATAGGCTCGATGCCCTTGCAGTCCTCTTCCATTTCCTTCAACTTATAAGGGTCGAAGACTGTTGTGCCGGAGAAGAGGAAGGCTTCCACGTCATCGGAAGGGTACTCTTGGCGCATATCGTCCAAGTCGTTGTACTTCTTGGACTCGTTTATGTACCAATGGATGCCTTCGAGGGTGGCACCCTTGATTTCCCAAAGCCACCAGAAATAAGAGCCATGATATTGCTCATCCTCACGATTCTTGTAGAGCCAAAGAATGAAATCAATCTTTTCTTGCTCAGACTTGAAAGGAAGGATATACTTCTCGATGTCGAACCATGCAACGAAGTAAGGCGTATAGATGGAAAGGCGATTGCCGTCCTTGTCGAAGGAGTTGGCACGTACCCACTCGTCATGGAACTCGTTTTCACGACCATTAGGGGTAGACTCTCGCACGATGAACGTGTAAGGTTTGGTTACATTGATAGATGAAACCGCAGCCTTGATAACCTTGCCAGGGGTCCACTCAGTAGTGTTAGGGAAAAAGGCTTCCTCGGTGATGTGAGCCATAGCTGCATCGGCAGAACGACAGGACTCTGGGTTACGAGCCGAACCTGTTTGAATCTTGCAGGAACGAGGTATGAGATACTTAATGTTGTTCTGAGTGCTTGATGTGCGGAGCTTGCGAGAGTCTTCCTTGAAAGTTTCTCCAAGCTCATAGTAGAGCCATGTAGGGATGGCATTCGCCAATTTCTCGTACATGTCGAACACCTGTGTAGCTGATGAAGACTGGTGACCGATGATGTTGCTGTTCCAGTTGGTCTTCCAGAATATCTGAATCCAGAACATGTAAACCTCGGTATCAGTAGAACCACCCCATTGGCGACACTTTAGGAGGATAACAAAGATACTATGCAGCTCACCGTGAAGGCGTTGACGCTCGAAGTCCTTAGTGAGACCTATTTGTCCATGATTGAGGAGAAACGGAATGTCCTCGCCACCGTCCTTATTCTTGATTCGGGCATAGGCGTAGGCGAAGAAATAATAATCGTGCTTACAGCGCAGACGTATGAGATAGCGGAATACTGCATCGCGTGCCTTCTCTTGATCGAGGTCGGGCATGTATTTTTCGCAGAAGGCAGAGATAGAACCGCACTTGATGATGGCGCAAAACTTCTTTTCCTTCAACATTTCTACCGGAAGCCAGAGTTTCTTGCCTTTCAGGAAATCCTCAATAACACACTCGAAGCGAAGACCAGGGGCATTCTCTCCAGTAATGGGACGATAGCTGGCGAGGAGGCTTGTGAGCCTTCTCTTATCTTCCTCTAGAAGTTCTTTGAGCTTCTTTTCGGAAATCTGCTGCTGAGGTCGTACCTTTAATGAAGACTTTGCTACTGGCATTTTTTATTTTTAATGTTGAGTGTTGAATGTTAAATGTTGAGTTTTTGAGACTTGCGAATGAATCCTTCTGCCTTGGCGTAGGTGAAGCCTAGGGCGAAGAGGATGAGGTGGTAGATGCCAGCTATATGAGGGAGGAGGCAACCTATTACCAAGAGGATGAGCATCTGAAAGAAGGCTAGGCGCTTTCTACGGTAGAGCCATGGAGCAGTGAAGCCCATGAAGAAGGATATGATGACCGATGCACCCAAGACCGGGAGGGACGGATAATAGAGGAAGGAGAGAGCCACGGATGCCAGCCACGAAGCCAACAGGCGATGAAAGCGGAACTGACGATGCACCATCAACAGGCACCAGGCATTGACTGAATAATGTATGAAGTTGGCATGACCGAACATATATACGAAATGGGAGTATGTTGGGGCTGATGGCGATACAGCCATGTCGGCATGAAGCGGAATGATGAAAGCCATCAGGAGGATGATGAGGAGTGTTATATATAATGTACGCATAATGGAAGAGATTTATCGAGTGATGAATGATGTTTTCTTGTTGCGGAAATAATGGTTGATTTTCATCTGTATGTAGCGAGGAGCCATGCCCAAGTTGGGCGCAGGGAGATCCAGGCACACATACACAAGATTCTTGGTATTGTATTTCTTGTATTGATCCATCTGCCGGAGGCGCAGGAAATCCTGATAGAAGGCTTCGAAGAGTTTTTCCTTCATGGCTTGGTATTTTCCGAATAGAGGCTTTTCGCCCTTGATGCGTTTGCATATATACCGATAGGCAGTGCTATCAGCCAGATAATAACAAGAGGCAGGCATCTGGGCGATGTAATCGCATATCTTAGCCATGGTGGTAGGATATTCTACCATCCTCTTGGCCTTACGAAAGAGCAGTAACATTTCCTGGTCTCTTTTAAGGTAAATTTCGGATATGGAATTTAGATGTTTCATGCCAACAAAATTAATTCATCAAGATGCAGAACTTATCACAAAGTAATGCGAAATTTTCCTTAATTTAGCACACAAATATTAAAAATGAACGTTTATGGCAAAAGAAACGATTGATAATCAGAATGTTAAATCAAAGCGAGATTCTTTCAGAGAGCGTCTTGCGCAGCGTTATCCCGACCTGAATATGGACGATGATGAGGCTGTTTTTAACCAAATTGCGACCGATTACGACCAGTACGACCAAAGCAAGAAAAAGATGGATGACTTCAACAATATGCTGAAAGAAAATCCTCATGCGCCTGGGTTGGTAACAGGTCTTGTGACCAAGAAAAATGCTGATGGTGGCGACTTCAACCTTATCGACTATCTGATAGACGAGCTGGGTCAGGACTACATCGAAGCCATCAATGGTGACGAGGAGGCAAGGAAACGCTTGAAGGCTAGCGAGAAGGAAAAACTCGATGCGAGTGAGAAGTTAGCCAAGGGCAAAGAGACGCTTGCAGCCAACATGGAGCAAGAGGATAAGGAACTTGATGAAGCCATGAAGGAAGCCAAGATTAAGCCTGAGGCTATCAATGACCTGATAGAGTGGTTGTATAAGCGTAGCGAGGATGGCGAAGACCATGATGATGATGGATTCGTATGGAGAGCCATTCGCTATGACTTGAAGAAGGCAGACTTCTTGCGACTCTTCCAAATCAAGGACTTCGACAAGGCTGTGGCTGATGCTGAGGAGCGGGGCTATAAGCGTGGCAAGAACGAGAAAATCGACCAGCAGAAGCAGCTTCACGAGGGGAGACAGGGTGGCAAGAAGAACATCAACATCAATGGTGGCGGTGGTGCTCCTTCACTTCCAAAGGAAAAGAGCCGGACGGAACAGGTGTACAGCAAGATGGTTGGCATGTAGGATTCAATTTAGAATTTAGAATTAATAATTAATAGTTTAAAAATTAGCAGATTATGAAACAGTTTAAGAAATGGTTTGGATTCATGATGGCGATTGTCGTCATGATCCTGAGTGGTGGCAGCTCTTATGCTATGGCAGAAACTCCTCCTAATATTCCAACAGGCGAAGGTGGCGGTGGTGCTACGGGTCCAACAGAAGGTCCAGGTATTGGTGGCACGGGTCCAAAGTGGCAGGGTGGAAGCCAGGAGCAGCAGGAGAAGATGAATAACTGGGACTACTATGTGGCTCATGTGAACCCTACCGTGGTGGAAATGAAGCTGGAGAGTTGCCCTATCGACCAGATTCTTCGAGCCTCGAAGCGAATGACTCCTGTGGACAGTAACCGCATTGAGTATTATAGCATCGGTCAGCGACCAATCAAAACCAAACTTGCAGCGAAGGTAAGTAAAACTACAAACGGTGGCTCTGTAAAGCTAACGGTGGAAAATGCTACAGTGTTTGGCACAGGCGACATCATTATGATTAAGAGCTGCCTGGGCTATCAGGACAACGGTACAGATCGAAGCACGATGATTCCTTTGCAGCTGCGTGTAACAGAGGTAGATAACGATGGAAACCCTACATGCTATGCGCTGAATGGTAAGAAGAATGCCAGTCGTGGAAACCGGGATATTCCTGAGGATATTGAGGCTGGTACTGTCGTAATGCGCCTGGGACGAGCTGCTGGTGAAAAAGAGGTAGAGACAGGTAGCTACTACTCTATGCCTGACAAGAGCTTCCAGTATTGTCAACGCTTCATCATGCAGGTGGAGGAGTCTCTTATCGACCGTATGAGCAAGACCCAGGTGCAGTGGGACTTCACACGCCAGGAGAAGATGGCTATGGACGATATGCGCCAAGGTCAGGAGTTGAGCGGACTGTTTGGTTATCGTTCTATGTCGAATGGTGGCAAGGATGTAGGTCTTGTCTATACCATGGGGGGCATCTTCTGGGAAGCAGGTAAGGATTTGCAGATTGGACACTGGGAGCCAAAGATGTTTAGACAAGCCGATGGCACTCTTGTGCCTGTAACCGCAGATGTGACCGTTCCAAAGGGTGATGATGGCGGTACTGAGGTAGTGAAGAAGCAGGTATATGAATATGTGATTAGTGAGAAGGAGCTGACCTCATTTATTGCTGCTATGTTGAAGGGTGCAGGTAACTCTAGCCGTACCAAGTTGCTCTTCGTGGACAACTTGATTTATCAGGCATTTGCTAACCTCCGCTCTAACAAGCGTATCATTACACAGACCGAAAAGGACTACCAGGGATGGAAACTTGACTTCGAGAAGTTTGAGAGCATGGGAACTAAGATTCTCATCTATCGCCACGATGCCTTCAATAGTTGGGGTATGGATGGTAGAGCCTTCTGCCTGGATGCTCGTTATCTTGACAAGTACGTATTCGGTACTTGGTCACGTAACGAGTTCAACGCCAAGGATCTCCTGATTCGCAACACTGCAGGTGTGGTTATGGAAGAGTATAGTTGCTGGGTACTGACATTCCCTGATGCCCATGCCCGTGTATCTCGTCCAACCTTCACTGAAGACGGTGTGACCGATGAGCAGATTCAGGAGGCTGCTTAATCAAAGCAAAGGGAGCTGATAGTTTTCTAACATATATCAAAAATCGGGGATAGTTGAGGCTGTAATGGTCTCGCTATCCCTTCACCCATAAACACAAAAGATATGTATAGATTTGTAGCAAACAGTATGCTCATTTTTGTGGTGACTCTGCCGAGCGGACTGATCAAGAACATTGAGTTTGAGCGGTGCAGCAACGATGCCTATTCGTACATTACGGATAACAAGCAGGTGGCAGACTGCATCAGGAAGCATCCGCTAACGAAGGCTGGGCGCATCATCGATGAGAGTCAGCCGGAAGAGTTGCAGGTGCAGAAGCATGAAGAAGAGCACGTGACGAACGAGAATGCCCTTCGCTTCGAAAATATCACCAAGGCTAAGAACTATCTCCAGAAGACCTACAAGGTGGATGTAAGAAAGCTGAAATCGCCTGAAAGCGTGAAGGAGAAGGCTAAGGAGCTTGGGGTGGACATCGTGTTCTAATTAATAATTGCGCTTATGGAAGCATTGATGAGTGATCTTGTGAAGGAAATGCGCATTGCCATGGACGAGGTGAAGCATGATGAAGACAACGACATCTTTGCTGATGACTCGGACGAGGAAATGAAGCAAGCCATTGAGACTGCAGCGCAACAACTGCTGATGCAGGCTCCATCCCAGATGTTGCTGCCTGAAAGGGTGGTGGTATCGCTGAACGAGACTGGCAAGCAGGACTATGACGCGATTCAGACGCAATATACAGACGGTCATGGTTGCCTTGTGATTCCTGATGACTGGCTGAGGCTTGTGTCTCTGAAACTGAAAAGCTGGGCTTCTTCATTGACTTCTCTGATGGAACCGGACAGCAAGGAGGCTCAGATGCAGGCATCCCGGTGGACGAGGGGTACACCCCAGAAGCCAAGAGGCATGATTTCGACATCGCCAGTGACCGGAAAGAGGGTACTGATGTATTGGACTGCCGGGCGATATGATGCGAACCATGCCGAGGAGACAGGCAAGGTTTATGATCATGAGGTGGAGCTGTTCACCTATATCCCATACCAGAAGGTGGAGGATGTTTTCTCTACTGAGACTGGGAAGGAGAAAGAGGTGATAGACCAGAAAATCGTGCTTGCGCTGGTTGATGAATGCCGGAAGTATCTTATTTATCGTGCTATCTCTATCTACCTTGTAAGCAAGAAGGAAGGCGAGTTGGCAGAAAAGTATAACCAATTATCTCAAATATAATATTTTATGGCTAACGATATAGACAAAACAAGTCCTCACTACAAGGGTGATTTTGGCAGCATCTATGAGGTGAACAAGAAGTTCCCTACAGGAGGTGTTGCTGGCGACTTCGTGGTGATAGAAGGCTGGGCGCATTACTGGAATGCGGACAGGGCTTCCTGGTGTGTTAATGCCGAGAGGGATAGCTATTGGGACGAGTTGATAACGAATATCATAGAGAAGTTTAAGCTCATAAGAGGTGCTACGTATATGGGCGTGGCTAGTCTTGACACTGTGCCAGCAAAGGTTATCGGTGCCAAGATGTATTATTTTGCGACCGTGGCTGGTACGTATAAGAACTTCGGTGATCTCGTAGTTCCTCAGGGTATCAATGTGCTCTATTCTGAGAATGGCAGCAGCTGGATAAATTCTACATTGTTGGAAGTGGCTCAGGAATTGGGCGTGAGCACCTGGAAGACCGTAAGCCAGAAGGCCTTAAATGATGCTTTGGCGCTTAAGGCTAACCAGAGTTCTGTGAATGAGGCATTGGCAAAGAAGGCTGACAAGGAAGAAATGAACCGTCTCCTGGGGACAAAAGCTAATACTTCTGATGTTAATACAAAGTTTACAGAAGAGAAGATACGTGTTGATGCCGAGCTTGACAAGAAGTTTGACAAGGAGAGTGTTGTCCAGGAGTTTGGTGATTCAAAGGACAAGGTAGTCTCCCAGTTTGCTCTTCCATTCCGTGAAATTGAGTCTCCTGAGTTCTTGCATTGCATAGTTGATGCAGAAGACCGTTTTTTGTTTGGCATCCAGCTAGATGGTTCCATTGAGTGGAGCAAGGGTGTCCCTGCACCAATCAGAGCCAAGTTGCAGGAGATTATCAACCAGTGTCAGCAGGATAAAACTGATATTCTTGAAACGTTTAATGCTGCCAAGGAAGAGCTGGCTGCAAGCATTGCTGCTTTGCAGGAAGGAAAGGTAGACAAGGAGGAAGGCAAGTCTCTTATTGAAGATGAAGTAAAGGAGTGCTTTAAGGTAATCGAGAATGAGGAGTTCCTATGGGCTGTAGTTGATTCAGAAGATAGAGTTCTTCTTGGTATCTACAGAGCAACTGGCAAGCCATATTATCCTCTCAATGCAATGTATCACGTTGAGCAGAATGAAGAGTTCCTTTGGGTAGTTCTTGATGCAGCTAATCATCCTCTTCTGGGTATCAGAAAAGATGGCTCTGTAGATTGGGCTAGTGGTATCCCTTCCCCAATCCGTAAAGAATTATCTGATTTACATCGCAAAACAAATCTACCAGAAGTTATAAACAGAAATAGAATGCAAGAAAGCAGAGTGTATGCTGCTGCAAGATGCAACACAAATACAAAAGACTTTCAACTCTGTCTTGTTGGAGACCCACATGACCCTTATTCCAAAGGGACACAGAATGCTGTTGAGGTGACAAATTATTTTAGAAGTATTGAGGCTATGCTTGTATTAGGTGATATTCAAGGATGGACACCTTATGACAGAAATACAAATCCAAAAGACAGGCATGGAATAGAACCATTTGTGGACATACTTGACAAGTGTACAAAACCATGGTATTTGGTAGTAGGTAATCATGATGTAGGACCTTGTAGGTATATTCCATTCGCAAGGAGTCACCAACAAGTATGGGAAGACTTGATAAAACCGATGGTTGACAGAGGTTTTCTGAGAAGCAATGAGGTAAACAGTAGCAACGACTATGCTTCAAAGTGCTATTATTACCATGATTTTAATAACTATAAAGTACGGTTGATTGTTTTATACGAATATGGTTTTCCACTTGAACTTGAGGATAGCAATGAATATTGGGAGACTATTGATTATGATGAATCTGCTGTGGATATGCAGTTAGATACTACATATACCTATGATGCTAACAAGCCTATTGTCTGCAACTGTAGCAGATATAAAGAGCATTCTTTCAAATTAAAAAAGAGTGTAACTACTCCTCATATAACAACAGAGAATGATGGCAAGATACCTCAATATAAATTTAGGCATTTTTCATTCTTTACAAAAGAACAAATGGATTGGTTAGCTTCTGTCCTTCTTGATACTCCTGATGGTTATGGAGTAATAATAGCATCACATCAAAGCCTTGTTGCGCCGAGTAAACTTACCGACAACAAGTTTTCAAGAGGTATAAACCCTAACGATGTGAGTCCAAGACAAGATGGGCTTTCAGCAGATATGGCTATGAATGTGGCTATTGTACCAAAAATTGTAGACGCATGGATAAAAAAGAAAAGTATATCTGAAAGAATTGTTGCAAGTAATAGAAGTGGAGCAAATGAAGGCAACCCAGAATATTTAAACACAGAGACAGATTCAGATGGAAAATATGCTTATATGTTAAATCTGGACTTCTCAGATAGAATAAATAATAATGCTTATTTTATCAATTATATCGCAGGTCATGAGCATAATGACAGTATAGAACAGAGTGTTGACTATCCTTCTCAAAAAGCTATCATAGTGACAACACCTAACCCTCCATATAGATGGATGTCAGATATTGCTACAGTTGATGACCCAAATAGTCAAGCTTATGATTCTTTGACCATATATTCATGCAATAAAGATAGAATTGCTTTGGTTAAATATGGTGATGATATAACAATAAATGGAATAAAACGAGATTTTGAAATCATAAAATTATAATTAATATGAATAGTTGTTTAGTTACAAAATTAAATGGAAGTGCGCATAATGATACCCTTCCATTGCTGGGTTATCAGCAGTTCGCATTCAGTTTAAGTGAGAAAGGTAAGTGTGAGGGCATACAATTAAACTCCTCCTCTGTAAAACCTATTAAACTGGTTGGTGATGGTTACTTTATAGATGCAAATGGTGGGTCATTGGGCAAAGAAACCACAAAAGATATTAAGGGCATTTACATGAATACCCCAGGTTCTTTTCTGATAAATATTCCAAATAATTTTAGAGAAGGTGGTCCCGTTTCAGCAACTTTAGGACATTCACCAGAATTGGTTATGGAAGAAACTAGTGTAGAACAGTTCCTTAAAATAGTAGGAACCTCTACCTCTGCGAAATTTTACCCACAATTCTCTATTAGAACAAAGATTTTGTCTGGCGACGTCACGAAATTAATTAACTTATGGGGAAGTGGGTCGATTGAACTTATCATAATAGAAAAATCCAATGATGCCTATGGAAATTTGGATGATGTGGTATTACATGGAGGGAGTTCTAATAAACTTTATGGTTATTATTTTACCGTGATCAATATTCCAAGGCTGACAGGTAATTTAGAGACTTTATTAGATAAGTTTGCACAGCATGCTGATTATGGCTCTTCACCAATAGCCCACGATATGACTTTTTCTTTATCAGGTTGTCCACTCGTAAAATATAAAGGAAATAGTATTGGAGATGACTTTAGAAAAATATTTACTATACAAACAAACAACACTTGGACTGAAAAATAAGGGACTTAAACTGATAAATGCAGCTTAACGTAAGAAGAGCCTGAAACTCTAAGTCGCTGAGTTTAGAACTTAAAAAAGTAAGACGATATGAAGAAGAAACAACTACACGAAGCACTGGCAGTGCTTCTTACAAAACTTTCATCGGCAAGGGACAATCCCTTGCTGATGGATAACTACGTGGTGAAAGCCTTGCGCACGGTTCTTTTGGAGTACAAGGAATCAGGCGAGCTTTATGACGCCTACAAGGAACAGATACAATCCACCATGGAGAGTGATAATCCTTGGATAGGTATGCTGATGAAATCGATTGGCGGTGATGCTTCTGTCAAAGAGAGCATGACCGATGAAGCCATCAAAGGGATGGTAAACTCTATGTTAGGAGAATAGACTATATAATATAATAAGGTGTAACTCTTGATAGGGCTACACCTTATTTTATATATGATGAATTTGCGATTGTTGCTTACAGATTGTTACTTTAGTAAAGTTTAACTTTAAAATTTTGCTCAAAATGAATTGATTTGAGCAAAAAGTCGTAATTTTGCCACAGATTTTAATTTTATCAAGAACGTATGAACAATTAACTATAGACAAAAGGAGTTTTTTCTATGACACAAGAACAAGAAGCCGAAGTCCAACGTTTGATAAAGGACGTAGATGTTACTGAGCTGATGGGTATGCTTATGAAGCATGGCAACAGATATTCCAGAAGAATCTTAAAGTTCTTCCGGTGGTACTGCAAGTATATGCCTATAAGCCTTATGTTCTTTCACGCTTATGGTATCTGGGACTTTTCTCAGCATCCCAAAGAAATGTTTGTTCCTCACGAAGAAAATTTGCCATGTTATCTCTTCATTTATTTTATGGTTTATATTCTTCCGATGGTGACAATTCTGGCTAGTAGATTTTTCTTTTTGTGCTGGTGGTATCGTATTCCTTTCTTCTATTTCTTCGGCATTAATGCTGCACATATAGTGGAATGGAGCTGGTACACTACCAATGCTATGGTTGACTCCTGCTATACTGTTATGATTGTAACTGGTATGTTCTATATCTATGGCTTTTCTGATATGATTATCAATAAGACGAAGATGGGTAGAAAATTCTTCGCATAGAGATTGCTGGAGATAATAGGAGAGTAATAGAGATTTTTGGAGAATAACAGAGAAAATTGGAGAATTATGAAAAAAATGTTGAATTATGAGACCCTGGGAAATGCGTTGAAGGCGATGAGCGATGCTTGCTTCAAGGCTGCAGAGCAACAGAAGAATGGGGAGAAGGTTACGGCTTGTGGAATGAGCGATGATGATCTTGACAATCTTTGTGAGCAGATTCCGTTCATGCTGAATCCTTATATGACTGCCGGACAAGTAAAGAAAGAGGCGCATATCAGCGAATCTACCCTAAGAAGGGCTATCGCTGATGGGGAGCTGGAAAGCGTGGGGAACGCTGGTGACCATTCTCATTTCTTCAAGAAGTGGGATGTTAGAGAGTTTATCAAGAAAAGACTGAAAAGAAACAAGTAGAAAAGGAGAGAGGCAAGAGATTGCTTCTCTCTTTTTTATGCTCTAAAACATACAATTTTTGCCTTAAATTATATACGATTATATACAATATTTTTGCGAAAATATATAAATGGTGTTTTTGATATGGGTCTATGTCACCTTAAATCTTTGGAAAACAGACAATTAAAGAAAGTGTGACAGAGTTATCTAAGAACTTGCCTATTATCAGTAACTTTGCTGCCGTAATCGATTACATGTGTGAATAAACAAAATGTAAAACTTTTATTTCTTTAGGAATTATGGCAGAAGAAGTAATTAAGACTACCTCTTGTTGCAACGATGCAATGATGGGTGGTTTGCTTGGAGCGATGGCAAATCGTGACAACAATCCTTTGGCAATGGCAGCTATGATGCGTAACCGTGACGATGATGATATGTGGAACAATCCGTTCGCCTACATGATGATGATGGGCATGATGCGCTATATGTATGGTGCAGACTGGAACAATCGTGACAATGGCGCAGACGTGCAGCGCGCGGAGATTCAGGGTCAAATCGAGAGCTTGCGCAACCAGATGGCAGACAACCAGAATAGCAACTTGCTGATGGGTGCCATCCAGGGTAACGGCAACGACCTTAAGATGTTGGCAAGCAATCTGAACTGTGACTTCAACGCCTTGCAGAACTCTATCTGTGGCATCCAGGCAGGCATCCAGCAGCTTGGCGGTCAGGTAGGATTCTCGGCAGAGCGAGTGATCAACGCTATCTCGCAGGGTAACTTGCAGATGACAATAGCGCTGAAGGATTGCTGCTGCCAGACGCAGCAGAACATCATCAAGATGGGTTACGACAACCAGCTTGGTCAGAAGGACATCGTTAACCAGATGCAGCAGGGCTTTAGCTATACCAACACTGGTATAGAAAGAGCAGCTTCGAACCTCGGTTTCCAGATGCAGCAAGACAAGTGTGACGTTATCCGTGCAGGTGAAAACAACACCCAGCGCATCATCGACACCTTGACAGGCCATTGGAGCCAGGAGCAAGCTAACGAGATTCAGGACTTGAAGTTTAAGAACTCTCAGTTGCAGCAGAACATCTACTTTGCCAATCTGATGAATGGCGGTTGCGGATGTGGCGCAGGTGTAGCAGGTGGCTATCAGTAAAATAGTAAAGAATGAAACAGAAGCGTAGTGGTATGAACAAGATTTCTCCAGTGGGCTTGGCTACTACAGCATTGGTAGCCAACCAAGTTTCAGTCTTAGCTACTTACAATGAGAAGCTTTGCAGACCTTATTGCGTGAATGGAAGCGTGCAGCCACAGGCAAGCATAACCTACAGTTATGAGCAGCCTATCCTGAATGGCACAACGGTGTTTGTGCCTATCGTGGCAACTATCTCCATCATTTCGCCTGTAATAGGCAACAGAAACGTGATGAGAGCGCAGCCGTTGATTTACACGGAAAGATGGGTAGCAGCCTTCCAAGGGCAGACAGCACTACCAACGGCTGTGACTATCACCAGTGTAGGCAGAACGCAAAAGGCTAACGATGTGGTATGCGGAAAGGCTAGAGGCCTGAGCATATTTGACAGTCTAACCGTAGCATTGACTACTGCTTAGTATCATTATAGAGGGAAATGGTGGATGGTTAGCTAGCCATCGTTTCCCTCGCATTATCCATTTAAAAAGATACGATTATGATATTCAGAGACTTGAAGACTGGATTTCCAATCTATCTATTTGATAGAGCCAGCAGAAAATTTAAACAAGGTAAGGTGACGACCAATCCGTGCCCTGACTTTGAGAATGGCAAGCAGAACGTAATGGCTGCTATGCCTGGAATGCCGAATTATGGGGCAAGGAACGTGAAAGTAAACGTGCAAACTGAGGATGGCAAGCAGTCTATCTACTCGGTTGTAGATACTGAGCAAACAGCATACAGCGACACCCTTGTAATATCCTGTAGTAAGGAGAGTATCATCAACGAGGTGAACGCCTTGAAGAACCAAGCCAACGACATCATCAATAAGATGCCGGACTTCGAGCAGACCGTAAAGGACTGTGATCATCTTCTCTCAGAACTGGACACTTCGTTTCGTGACCAGCAGAGAACTAACCAGCGACTCGACAACATGGAAAACAAGTTGGACGAGATTTTTAAGTTTGTCAAATCACAAAAACAAGAATGAAATGAACTTAGTAGAACTTATCACAAAATATCAGAGCGATGCCACACCGGAACAGATGGTGATGGTGACCAAAATCATCGGCAAGTTTGTGGCTATGCACGCTACGGAAGAAGACCTCCTGAAGCTCTATAAGGAGATTTATGGGGTTGTGGGTAATGGACACTTCAACGACTTCTTTGCTGAGGCACAGATCAAGAAGATGGTGTTTGAGGATGACAAGGAGGTAGAGCATCGTGCTCCTTACTATACCATGGCCAAGACGCAGGAAATCTATGAGACGGTGAAGGACGAGATCAGACCTTACAACCAATGGGATTTTGCCGTGGTTCTGAACATGATCTACTCTGACAACTATAATCTGATGAAGAAATGGTTCCCAGAGGACAGCGATGAGCAGATGATGGACAAAATGGTGGACCTTGCCGTGAACTGGCTGAGGGATGATGATAACCCTTATGGGCATTGTAAGGCTTGGGGGTACTTTAATCATTGAAATGTTGAATGTTGAGTGTTGAATGTTGAATTTGTGGGAAATCCATAATACCTAAGATATATAAAAGAAAACTATCAGAAGAAGAGAATGCTGGCTATATTGGGGCTTGCGTTCTCTTTTTTCGTATGAAGTTGCGGAACTTATCACTGATAATCGGGAATGATGGCTTAAATTTGCATCGTTTCCATAACGGAGTGGGGACGGAAAAATGGAAAAGAAAATGAATGATATTCGAGGTTACTTAATTGGGACGATATGGACTTTTCTGAGTCTGCTAGTGCCCATCAGAGACTTTATGATTGCCATGATGGTATTGTTCGGGCTGAACCTGGTGTTCGGCATCGTGGCAGCAGTGTTTAACGGTGAAGAATGGAGCTGGAAGAAATTCGGCATGTTCTTCGTATGCTGTGCGGTGTTCTTCGTGACGGTGGCTGCATTGTTTATCATCGGTCACTTCCTGCATTCGGATGCTGAGGCTCTGTTTTGCGTGAAGTGGGTGTGCATAGCTGCAACCTATCTGTTCACGACCAACATATTGAAGAACCTGAGGAGAATGCTAGTGCCTGATACGCCTTGGTATAAACTTGTGGACTATGTGTATTATGCGCTGACACTTGGATTCGTGGAGAAGTTTCCGATGTTCAAGAAATACCAAGAATATAAAAACAATAAAGAAAATGGAAATGAAGGAAATCAGATTGGAGCAACTGCTGATGGCGATGCCTAATGCCGGGAAAAAGGCAGAGAAGTTTCTGCCATACCTGAACCGATATGCCGAGGAATTTGAAATCAACACGCCTCTTAGATGGGCGCACTATCTTGCCCAGATAGCCCATGAGAGCGGTGAACTGAGATATACCAAAGAGATAGCCAGCGGTAAGGCGTATGAAGGTCGCAAGGACTTAGGCAATACCCACAAGGGGGATGGCGTGAGGTATAAGGGCAGGGGGCTGATACAGATAACAGGACGAGCCAACTATGCCAAGTATGCCGGATATTGTGGCTATGATGTAGTGGAGCAGCCTGAGTTGTTGGAGCTGCCTCTTGGTGCCACACGATCATCGATGTGGATATTTGATACCTTCGGCTGCAATAAATTAGCTGACGAGGATAATCTGAAAGCAATCAGACGGAAAATTAACGGTGGCTACAAAGGACTGGAGAAATGCGAGGAGTATTTGAAAAGGTCCAAGCGAGCCTTAAACATATCATAGCGTATGAAAACAAGACATTGGATCATCTATCTGCTGGTATGGGTAGCTTATTTCTCTGTGCTCTTCCTGACGAGCTGCAAGACGAAATATGTGACCGTGCCGGAATATCATACCCAATATGTGGTAAGGACGGACACGGTGGAGAAAACAGATAGCATCTACCGGAAGGATAGCGTATATATCTATCAGAGGGGTGATACCATCTTTAAGGATAGGCTTGTGCTGCAAGATAGATACAGGTATCTGAACAAAGTGAAGACGGATTCATTCATCAAACGTGATACTATCTATGTGCCGAAGCCGATGGTACGAGAACTGAGCAAGGCAGAACAGAGGTATATCACCCTGGGGAAGTATACAGCCAAGATGATCTGGACCCTTGTAGTTGCAGTGATTGGTTTACTGATTTGGTTGTGGCATAGAAAGAAATAAGGCTTATGAAAACGATAACTATAAAAATAGTGAAGAAGAGCGTGATGGGCGTGGTAGAGGGACTATCTGCCACCATTGCGCAGCATAACCCAGAGGTGGACTTTCAGACCGTCTGGGCGAGTGATGGCGAGGAAGCGAAGCTGGATATATACTATCGCGAGGCGATAACCGACCTGGAAAACTTCTTGGCAAGATTCTCTTCTTCGACCACACAGCAGTTTGACCTGCAGGCACTGGCTGATGATTTCTCTATCACCATCAAGACTTTGGTATCTTGGCCACCTAGGCTAAGTGGGGTCCTGACCAACCAAATTCAGAACTATCTGGTACATGCTATCCTTGCCGGATGGCTGAGCGACTTCCCGGACATGAACCATACGGACTATGCGAGCATGGGAGCGAGTGACCTGGAAGCTATCAAGGAGGTGCTGCTAAAGAAGGACTTTAGGTTTGCTGAGGCTGAAAGAACTGCTGACGATACCGTGAAAGAAGGTTCTTCGGCTGTTGGTGCAGTTGCCAGAGCTGGGGATGGGTTTGAAAAGGATCATAGATATTCGCCTACAGAGAGAAGGGGAGTGGATGAAATGGAAAAGGATGCTTCTTCCTCTTCTACTTCCGAGAGGAAAGCAGACGAAGCAGAAAAGGGCAGCAATTCATCTTCTACTTCAACGAGAAGCGAGGATGATTCTGATAAACAGATGAATGAGCAATCTGCTGAGGCTAGAACTTCGGACGGTGTAGGCAAGACAGTTGCTTCTCCTGATACAGCTATGAGAGGTGCAGATACAACAGCCAAGGAAGGCAATTCTTTGGATGCTGAGGCTCGAAATGAGGATGCGGTAGACAAGGATGAGCAGAGAGGGATGAAAGGCTCTGAGCGAAACCCAGACTTTGCTTCGCAGCATTTTCATCAAGACTTTGTGGACTGGAGTGGAGGCAGACCACCTTACGAACTAAGATAATTTTTCATCAAAACAAATAATTGCAATTATGGATAGAAAATTGATTACATTGAATTTTAGCATGGAGCAGGTATGTAATGATGTACTGGCAAGATGCTATGTAGTGAGCCAGGGAATGGTGGACGAAGCTCAGAAGGACATCAGAGCCAACATTGAAAGCCCGGACAGTGACGAGACTCGCAGTATTATCAACCGTGCCGTGACGGAAGCCATCGCTAACATCAAACTGGCTGCTCAACGTTATCAGACCACTGGTAGAGTGGAGGACAACAACAACCTGGAGCGACTGGTGAATGGCATCAGAAAGTATGCCTATACTGACAATAAAAACGGTACCTGGACGGAGGTAGTGACCACCATCATTGACGGTGAGGAGAACGAAACAACCACTACCGTGAACAAGGCTGGCAAGGACAGGGAGGAAACCATCTATGAGACGGTGACGCTGAAACTGGAGATTCCGAACTGGAACGTGGCTGTGACGGATGCCTTGAAGAGCCACTGCCATCGCTATATCGTGGACTACGTGATGAGCCAGTTCCTGATGGATCAGTTTGCGGATAAGGCTGGAAATTATGGGGAAAGCGCTACCGCGGACTACAATAATATCAAGAGCGACTTGCTGAGCCGGGATAACTATACGCTGAGACGACCTAGCTTTACTTAAGAGGCTATCTTTGGCTATCTGGGACCAGGCGATGGAATCGCCTGGAACGGTGGCTTCTTTTTCTTCATTTATTTTGGGTGTTTATGGAAAGAGCCTTCGCTATCGGGATTCTCCTGATTTGCGAAGGCTCTTGTTTCTTTTCTGGCTAGAACTTGTTGAAGCGACGGATGACTTCGAGGCGAGTGGCGAAGTACTGGTCTTTGGACTCTAGCCAGAGATAGAGGGCTATGCGGAAATAACGGAAGCTGTGGCTGCTCATGTAATGACTCTTGGGGGCATTGGTGCGACCCAGATAGTGCCAATGCTGGTTGTCATTGCTGCCGTAGAGCCACATGACAGGCTTGACATCGGTGGTGAGGGAATGGATGAAGCCTGTGATGGCATTCGGTACATTGTCTTCATCGAACTTTAGGGTTCTGCTGACGAGGATTCCGGCATACTCGGTTTCGTCTGGATCGGAATAGTTATAGCCCAGGTCTAGGCACATGACACTACCGTCACGATACTGTATGTAGGGGTGAGGGTAGGAATTGATGGCCGTGAGTACGTTCTTGATGATGAAGGTGCTCCAAGTCTGATCTCTGACGGAATAGCTAAAGGCTACGGTATCTGCCGTGGCTTCCATCGACTTCTTGCTGACATCGAGACAAAGAATGCGAGAGTTCTTGTAGTCGTAGATGACCTTGCAATGCTGGAAGAAGTCGATTGGTGGCTCTGAGAAGTTGATGAGCTGTCGCATCTGTGATTTCATATCCTTGGTATCTTCAACGTCCGTTTCTTCTTCCTTGAAGTAGTTGGCGAGTTTGCCGAGATTAGCCGAGATGTTGAAATAAGGGCCATCAAGGACATCGGTCATTGACACTATCTGAGATTCTACTATGCGACTGAGTGAGCGATTGGTGACGAATGCAACAGACTGATCGAGCTGTGTGATGCTTGCCGGATTGGAGCAGACTTCCCGGCTGATAGGACGGATGCTGCTGTAGGTTCCGGTTGAAGACACATCAAGTGCCCAGATGCCATCGGTGGAAAACGCCATGAGAGGGTACTGACCAAACTGCCCCTGACTGAGGGCACGCGTGGTGGAGGCTATGCCCTGGATGATGCCGATACCTACGGTGTTGATTCCGTTCAGAGGGAAATAGAAAGGGTTATCGGACTCTGAAGTGTAGAGTTTGTTGCTTAAATCGACAACATCATCTGCAGTATAGGAGAAAGAACTGATGATATATTCTGAGCCATCAGTTGTAAATGTTCCCATGTGAATTGCTCCATTCAACTCATCGCAAGGCGTAAGGTCGAAACCTAAGATAAACTGCTTGTTATGCTCATCGTTAGTCCACATTACCATTTTGTCTGCTCTAGAATCAGGATAAAACTTAGATGCATTGCAAATAAGGGATCTTTGTGTATATACGGTTTGATATTTTCCTGCTTTTTCCACATATTTAATTCCTGATGTAGTATTGAGCCTTACCACGATTTTTGATATTCGTAAATAAGGATCTGCAATTTTGTCTTTTCCAGAGAGAAATTCTGCTTGTGGCAGAAGAACACCATCATTGAAACCTGCAAACAGTCGTTCCTTCACTCCATACAAATTTAAACGATGATTATACACATAACTACCTTTAGCATAAAGGATATTATGCGATTTGTAATCATCCTTCATTTGCTCTTGAAGTGAAATTTGATAGACCGCATTTTTATCTACTGGCAATTCTACCCCTGAGACACTCTTTAATTCATTGATATTGATGGAGCATACTTTAAAATAGGAAGATGTATTTTTTAATCTTTTCTTATAAACATCATCTGCCAATGTCGGAAACTTAACTGTAACATACCCTATTATTTTTTCTGTATTAGTGTAAAAGCACTTTCTTTCTCCTATATCCAATGAACAGTTATAAGGAACAATTTGAAGGCTGTTGATCTTTTCAGATGTATCAACATTAGTAATTGGAGGTGTAATAAAGAAATCTATAGATTTGATGACGTCACTCCATTTTTTCAATTCATCAATATTGGCATCTTCCTGCATGAAATAACGAAGAGACACATTGCGTGGATAATAATAAAATGAAGCATTATTGAAAGTTACAGGCAAAATGTTATTTTTAGCATCTTTTCTATCAAACGTATCCTTATTTGAGTAATTTATAGCAGAATTGATAACCGAACTGTTTTCCGTTATTACTCCTTTAGGAAAGTAGAAATTGGAAGCTTGTACCATATAGCTATCTGGCACCTGTACAGGTATGAATACAGGTGCAGAGTGCATGATCATTGTTCCATCAAACATACGATAGCAATAGCGGATGAAGAAATTCGCATAAAAGCGACCATTTCTTGCAATAATGTTATTTGTTCTGTTTACTAAAGCATAAATGGATTGAGTCAAATCTGACTGTTTATCTTCTTTGATATTGGCGCAAATTTCGCCAGGATTCCACGTATCTCCATCAAGTTTTGTATATGCGTCATCGCATGAAATGTTTGTCTGCTGCCATGCTTCAATAAATCCATATTTGCTACCTTTTGTATCGATTCCTCCTGATGGATAATCTTCCGGATAATCCTTTGCTCCGAAAGGATGATTAGTATTAAAACAAATTTCAAGGAATGGTGGCTTCTGTCCCAACCATTGGTAAAAACCGTAGCCGGAACTATCGGGGTAGAAAATGGCATAATGGATGCCATCGGTGGCGGTGATGATGAGGGTGTTGCCTACAGAATTGACTGAGAGAATGGAAACACCGGAAGAAAAGGTATAGATGCTGTTCATGTAGGAACCATCTGAATCGAACCAATAGAGGGTTGAAACTCTAGATTCTGTGCGAATACCTATGAGGTGGTGATAACTGCCAGTTTCGTGAACATATAAAATCTTAGCCACCTCACCATTGACGGTGAGGGGCTGAGAGAGGGGTGTGCCAGCTACGATGGCAGGGCGCAATGCGCCATCGTGCAGCTCTAAATTGCCACAGAGGGATAGCGCACCGTTCTCTACTGCCATTTCATCGGGGGTGAGGCTGAGACCTTTGTATCTGATTGATTGTTGCATTGCTTTTATTTTAATGTTAAATGTTAAGTGTTAAATGTTATTCCCTGCAATGGGATGGGTCGGCACGATTGACTACTGCCAAAGCCTGTATGAAGTCATTGCATATCATGATGTTTTCGAGGTGATCGGAAACTACCAAGTCTATCTCCTGAGTATCGGGTGGAATGCCTGGTATATGATTGAAGAGTTCCTTGACGGTGCTGGCACTGCAACCGTGAAGCTGAGATTTGCGCCCATATAGAGGGATGGCAAGGTTATGCTTGGATGACCTGGCAATGTACATCTGAGAGTCGTGGAATAAGAAGATGATCTTATCTCCTCGCTCCAATCCCAGAAGTTTTATTGGGGATGAGCGCAGAGTGATGCGCCCATTCACGTTGAGGGTTAGCCCACGCTTTTGATGGCGTGGACGGTTGAGGATGTAAATATCAGTTTCGTTCTGCATAATCTGTAGGTTTGTGGAGCCAGAAACGGAAGTAGTCGTTTTCGGCATCCTGGTTGCGTACTTTAACATATTCCCTGGTAACATAGAAATGCTTCTTGCGAAGGGTAGGGTTGAGATTGTAATCATTCAGCATCATGGCTGGCTCTACCCTGCCATCAAAGGTGATCTCGTACCAGTAGCGATGAAGAAAGAACCATGGACGAAGCCGGACTTCCTGGATGGTGGTGTAGTTGCTTTTATCTACCCGGCAAGGAACGATGCTCCAGGAGCCATCTTGCCAATGCTCCGTGGTTATTTCTCCTCCTGGTGCCATTTCATGCTTCTCGATTGTGGACTTCTGAATCTTAACGAGGAGGCAGACATCGGCTGTGAAGACCTTAGCCATCTTGCGGTGGCAGAGCATTACGTATCGTCCTTTCTTATCGGGGAGGAGGCTACGCTGCTTGCCGGGATGATTGATAACGCAGACGGTGGAAAGAAACTTCTTGCGGGCCATGGTAAGGAAGTCGGGTAGTTTCGCCTTGGCGTGCATACGGTCGAGAACCTTCTGGACCTTCTTGAAATTCTTGTCGGCTTGGGTCTCATGCAGGGTGATGGGGTCCTGAGGCTCTTGGGGCTGCTGCTCACGTATCTTCTTGACATGTTCACGAACTTGCTTCCTGGAAGGAACTTCGAGAAGATGACCAGTCTTCTTGTCGAGTTTATAATTTGACTTTTGCTGTTTCATATTCATTATGATTTAGATGTTACCTCTGTTGATGCAGATGATTTCGAAATGATGATTGTCGCAAATATCGCAGCCGTTGGGCATACGGTGGTTGAAGGAGCAAGGTATGTGCTCCTTCAACAAATCGCAGTTATGGCAATGCTCTGGGACTTCTTCATGATCCAAGTTGTCTTCAACATGTGGGGTGGAGGATTCCTTGTTTGGAACTGCCCGGACAATGCGACCGAAGAGATCATAGAACTCTCCCGGCATGACGCTGGTTGCTTCTCTGAGGGAAGGAAGGGTGTAACCCATCTTGCGGATGAACCAGAGACGGAGATAAATGATGAAACGTTTCAACTTTTTCATATATGATTGATGTTATATATATTAATAATGTGGGGCTAAGTTACGAGAAATGTGCGGAAGAGAAGTGATAACTTGCGCAACTTAGCTTGTTGAGAACCAAATTGCGCAAGAATTGTCAGTGATTACTCGGCATTAGTGTCTGGACCTTGGTCTTCGTCTTCTTTCCACTCCTTGCTTAAATCATGCTCGAAGACATCAAAAATCTTGGTCTCGCTGAGGCTCTTCAACTCATAGTCATTCATGGTCTTGCCCATGACTTCATCAACATAGCGCTTGGCACGCTCGATGCACTTGGCTTGGATGAGGTAGTTGACATAGGTACGCTTCTCCTTATCCTTCTTTTCATCAATGGTGATGAAAGCCAAACGAGCCTTGAACCAAAGATCATCGTCATCATTACCAGAGAAGAAAATCTCATTGTAGTTGGCTGGGTTGATGTTTGCAACCTTGAACTCGCCTGAGACATAGACGGACATGTTATCGATGATGCTAGCTTCTGCCTCGGTGAAGGAGAGGGCATCAACAACATACTGCTCGTTTACCATTTTCTCGCTACCATCCTCCTGGGTCTTCTCATAGCGCACCTTGCACTCGAACCAGGTGCCTGTGCGAGAACGGAGGGAAGAACCATTACCTCTGCTAATGAAGGACTCCTTTGGCTGGTTCTGAGACTTGTCTTGTGTCTTAGCCTCTTCCTGAGGCTTGTTTTCTGCTTTGTTCATAATCTTAAGAATTTAAATTGTTATTAATAATTTTGTCTACCTCTTCCTGAGATAGTTGTTTTCCGTCTTTGCCTAGATATTTCTTGCAGATGAAATACATGGTGCCAGGAGGGTCGGGATGGCGGTAGTGGTCATTCAACTCTATATTGGCAAGCTGCTCATCCGAGGAATTAAAGATAGAACGAGACTGATGTGCTTTCGGCATGCGTTCCATGACGTGATACTGGATGATGTAGCCATCTTTCTTTATCTGTTCGTCTTTGAGGCGAATGAGCATCTTATCCAGCTTGGCTTCTGTCTCCTTGATGGTCTTGAAGAGGGAGTTGACCAGCTCCTTGTCGGGCTGTGGCTTCTTCTTCTCTTGGAAATATTGGATGGTTGAGGCTCTAAGTTCTGCTACCAGGAGGAAGAATGTGCCATTGTCGTTCTGGGGGACATCATTTCCGTCTGCCTTCATGATGATGGAATCGACACGCTTTTCAAGCTCGATGGACTGGCGCAGCATCTTCTTATCGCGGTGTGCCCAATATTCCTTTTCAGTGGTTCGCATAGCTGAAACCAACTTGCGAAAGGATAATACTGATTCTTCACTCATATCTTATTTGATACCTAAAGTTTGTTTAACTTTTCTGATGCGTTCCTGCTCCTTGGGGAGGAGATTGCCTTTTTCGTCTATCCGGCAGAGGAGTCGGAGGCGTGGCGTGATGGTTATCCACTTGTGGAGACCATCGTGCTCACGCTTTATCTGTCGGATCTGGGCAGCCTGCAGTTTTTCACTTAGATGCTGCTCATGGCGAAGCTTACTGATTTCGTTCTGTATTCTGTCCATGGGCTAACCTTCACACTTTTGAATTATCTTTGCCAGAATGCTTTCTACGCCCTTTGGCTTGAAGAAGCGATTGGCGTTGAGGAGAGACAGGGCTTCTTTAGCACTCTCTTTGATGGATGGCAAGCGATTAGCTTTCTTCATGGAAATTTTGTAGTCTGCATCCAATTGCTGCTTGTATGCCTTGCCTTTGGCAAGATATTCTGCTTCAAGGGCTTTATCCAGATCTACTTTATGCATCATGTCTTCTGCCAAATTGGTGAGCAGAATGGTTCCATCACTTTCTTCTTTAAGATGAGTGAATCCTTTTCGAAGTTCTTGCGCAAAGCTTTCGACACATTTCTTGTTGACGAAATTCTCTATCTCTGCAGTCAAGGATTTGCTCAACAACTCTGAGAACTCAGGCAATTCGAGACGAGTAGAAGGTGCATTCTTTGCCATGTATTCCTTCAACTGCTTTCTGTAAGGTGAATTGTAACCGAGATAGTAGTCTTTTACTTCTTCGAGTGCAGCCTTCATAGCAGCATCTTGTGCAGCCTTCTGGATAACATTCATATCCAAGACTGGGGCGGTGATTTTAAAATCTGTTTCCATAATAATTACTTTTTCTTTGTTAATATTCTTTTTGAGGGACCAGCGATGGAATCGCTGGGAACGGTGGCTTTTACTCAAACCATACGCTACTTGTTCACTTTGACAGAATTATTGAGCTTGTTGAAAGCCTCAAAGTCTTCCTTGCTGATTTCTATGCAGTTGTCGAACTGGATAGTTGCAGGGTCAGCAATCTCTGAATAGCCTTCATTAATCGCCTTGAAAGCTTCCATAAGAGGAAATAATGCAGAACCATCATCCTTCATAATGGTAAAGTCAACCTTACGCCATGTATTGGCTATGTCTTTGCGCATGAATGATGCGACTACGTAAAAATATCTTTTCTTCATATTGCTTCTTGTTTTAATTGTTTGTCTATTGCTTCCTGAGCAAGGATTTGCTGCCAGTGGGCTTCATTGTAATTTCTTGCCTCTTGCTTCTCTGTTAGTTGTGGATCGTAGCGACCGAAACAATAGGTGTCCCATTTCTCATACTCCTTCATCGTATATGGAGGCTTGGAGCCAGGAGGGGCAGGGATGTACTCCTTGGCGAACTTCTTAGGCAGGAGGGTTGCTATTGTTGAGGCTACCGGGTCGATGACCTCGTATTTGAAAATACGGCTCTTTCCCTTTGCTGGAGAGTTGTGGACTGATCTTGCCCAGCAGATGTTACCCCTGTAGCGTGACATGAGGCCAGAGAAATAATAGGGTTTCCAAATCCGATTATCTCTGTATGCGCTACAGATGCCTGTAGGGGAATCTCCGTTGTAAGTGACACTATCAGACTTCCAGCAATGGTTGTAGCCAAGGTCGCTGATGTGACTATGTACACAGAACTTGCACATTCTCATTTTCTCCTGATCTGCAGCGGATGGTGTTGACTGCATCAGGTTCTGTTGGATGAAACTGCTCATAAATGGATAATTTTAAAGTTCAACTTTTGCATCAGCATATCCATCATCGCAATTGCAATACGGTGTGACTATGATTTTGATGTTCTCGTCAATACGGAAGTACGCAAAAACTACGCTATCTTTCTTTGCTTTTGAGAGAAGCGTGATGTGATCTTTGCCAAGAAGGAATAATGCATCAATTATTGCTTTTATATGCTGATTGTTGATAAAGAATCCGTCAAGCTCTATGATGGCATTATATTCCGGTTCGTAACACTTTCTGATATTATGCTTAAAAAAGCCCCAACCATCGCATGCTGGACAGTCAAAGTCTTTATAATGGGTCTTTCCATTCTTATCAGTATACTGCCATTCTACAGATCCTGTACCATTGCATTCGTTGCATTCTTCCTGATCATATACCTCATCTTCTACTTTCGGCAGAAAATCGTATGCTTTCTGTAGGCTTAATAGAGGGATATTCAGTTCCTGCTCTACAGGAGGAAGTTTAAGATTAAACATTTCTGTTCTCTCATACTCGCCCTGACAGACTTCTGCATTGATGTAGATAGCCTTGTGGCAATCAGAAGCAAAAACCTTGTCGTCTTTGAGAAGAGGCCTTGCTGAGAGGATTCCTTTGCTGTGGAACAATCCTAGCAGCTTCTGTTCGTCTACATTTTCATATCCTTTCATAGTTCTGCCTCCTTCTGTTCTATAGGTTTACGCTTCCAGCCTTTGCATGCTGGCTCCCAGAAGAAATGGTGGTCGGAATAGCGGGAGCAATTGCCCAGACGCTTGGACTCTTTTCTGAGGGTGAAAAAAATGCAGTTCTGACAGTGTTTCCGGTTGCTTCTCGCTATCAAATACAGATAGAGGACTGCTATAGAGCAGATGAGAAGCATGAAGAGGATGAATGATAGTTCTGTTTGCATAGTTACTTCTTGCTTTTGATGATTTTATTTAATAACTTCCTGTTAGACTCGGTTGCCGGATCAGAATGATAGACTACGCTGACATCATGCCGGGCAGAGATAGGGATCTTGCTCATGTAGTCATCGACTTGCTGCTTCACTTCCTCTAATGAGCGACAGAGGACGTATTTATAGCCTGCTGCTTCCCAGAAGGCTTGGAACTCCTTCTGCCTGGCTGACTGCTGATTGGTGTGACCATACTTCAATTCTATGCCCAGGGCATGATAGAAAGCCTTGTGGGGGCTGAGGTCACCGATGTTCTCTTCATATCTGATGGATGGGAGAGCCAGGATGAGGTCGGGAACGCCTGGCACTACTCCTGCTGCTGCATTGATGGCTATCTTCTTGCCATAGGATTCTGCCTCGTTCTTTGGATGGAAGAAGAGGGTGGAGAATGCCGGGTACTGTAGGCGAAACCATTGTACACAGGCTATCTGCAACTGACCTTCACGCTGCACCTTCTTCTGCTGAGGCTTCTGCGTATACTCAGGATAATTGCCGTTGAGACGGTCGATTAATTCTTGTCTGTCCATATTCGTATGATTTTAAAATTTGTTACTTTACTTGTGTTTAATCTCTGAGGAGTGACTGGAGATAATTCTGAGTCTGATCATCCAAGTCGGCTAGCGACTGTTCTTCTTCGGCTACTGACGGATTCCAGACGATGCCCAGCTTGGCGAGTGTGCCATTATCGTAGGCTTGTCGAACCATCTTTGCCATGGAGCCATTGGGATTCTTTGCTGCGCTTTCTATCCATTCCTGGTACTTCTGCCTGAGGGCATCAGTTTCAGCCTTCTCCTTGGCTTTCTGGGCATCTTCCTTCTGCTTAAGCCGGGCTTCTATCTCTTCGTTGGTTTCCTCATGCTGAGGTTTCGGAGATTCGGCTGGTAAACAGTTTGGTGGTTTTGGGGCTGTCCTTTTACCTGCTGAGGCTTCAACGGTAGGGTTGTCGAATGTTCCTTCCATCAAAGGCTCATAGTTCTTTGGATTGAAGAGCCAGTTGAAGGAGATATAGCAGCCACCATCCTTGCGCCCTAAGAGCAGATCAGAGTTGAGAGCCTTGCGAAGCATCGGTTCTATGTCCTCGAAGGAGTAATCTGAGATAAACTTGGCGACCAGCTTCTTGCGGTCGGGAGTCATCTTCGAGATTGGCTTGACCTGAGTGCCGAGGAAGAGGCGATTGAAGAGCCTAAGGACTTCCGAGAACTGAGTTTCAGCATCCACCGACTTTTTTTCTTTTTCTTTTTTTTGTGTGTGGGGGTGGGCTTTCTCTTTTCTTTGTTTGTTTTCTTTTATAGGGGTTTCAGGGGAAAGATTTTCTTTTATTTGTTTCTTTTCTCTTACTTCTGTGCCCTTGGCTGTGTCCTTATCTGTGCCCTTGACTTTGCTTAAATCTTCGGAATCACCTTTATTTAAAGGGGTTTCGGAGTGTGAAATCTGTGCCCTAGATTGTGCCCTTGGCTGTGCCCCTTGTTTCGGCTGTGCCCTAGATTGTGCCCCTTTCGTGCCCTTAACTGTGCCCTTAACTGTGCCCTTCTCAGCTTGACGGTGTACCTTACTGCCTTGATTGTCAGATTGTTGTATGGTTGGAATCTGTGCCCTTGGCTGTGCCCCAATCTGTGCCCCGAAGTGTGCCGTAATCTGTGCCCCTTGGTCTCTTTGCCATGGATGGATGCAGTGGGAGAGGGGATGCGAACTGTTAACATAGAGCTTGGTTGAGGCTCTTGGAGCAGAGCACTTGGTGATGATTTTCTCGGCAATGAGCACATCGATGGCGACACGGATAGCCTTGACCGTGGTGTGGAGCTGGAGAGCCAAATCACGATAGGAGAGGGTGGCAGCGGAAGCCTCATTGTGAGCGGAAGAGAGGAGCACATGGATGAGCACCTGCACGACCACCGGACGATGGAAGTAACGCCACTGCAACAGCTCTGGAGTAAATATGTAGCCATCTGTTTTCATTTATTCTTCTTCTTTTATTTGGAATGTAGAATTTTACGATTTCTATCATTTGTTGTTTTCTTCTGCCTCGATGGCACGGAATATCTCGTAAGCCACTTGTGGGACCCAGGCATTGCCGTAAGCCTTTATGGATTCTTGTCGCCATCTGGGGAAAGAAATGGTAAGGCTGTCCACATCAAAGGGAATCCCATCATTTCCTCTACAAACAGGGGATTGAGTTGGGAAGTTCCTCCATCGACCTGATTGTTGAAGTCGAGAAAGTCGGTCAGTCCATTCGGGCGAAGTGCTCCGTTCTTCCGGCTGTACATGCCTTTTGCACCCTTTTCTTTCAATCCCTTCACACGGTTGGAGTGTTTTATCTCCATTGCTGTAGGAGTGGGAAAAAGACCATTTACAGCCAAGGCTGTCAGCCCTTGCCCCATCTGGGAATTGGGATTGATTGTCTTGGTGAACTTCGTGGCTTCTATGCTGCAAGGAGTGGGAAGAAGCTTTGCTACTGCCATGTCTTCTAAACCAAGCGAGTGATCTGTTTTTCCTTTCTTTGGATTTCTTCGCCCTCGCTCGTTGATTTCCATGTCCTTGTGAGGAATATCCATCGCATTGGGTGTGGGCAACAATCCAGACTCTATCTCTTCTGTGTGGCGCTCCGACACTGCAAGCTGGAATAACAAACGGTTGGACGGAATATCCTTCGGCTTCGAGGTCTGCACAGATTTTGTCGAGTGTGAATCGGCTTTCTTCTCTATATATGTGATTCTCTTCGAAAAGATCGTCTGTGCGTCCCATCTGAGTGACTTGGCAGGACTCCACCATCGTCTTGATTCCAGCAACGTTTTCACCAACGACCCAAGTGGGGTGTATCTGCCGTATCGCTCGAAGCATCTGCGGCCAGAGGTAGCGGTTATCGTCCGCTCCCTTTCTTCGACCAGCGAGGGAGAAGGGTTGGCATGGGAATCCTCCGGTGAGAACATCGACCTTTCCGTGCCACTGATGGAAGTCTGTTTTGGTAATGTCTTCATAACTTATTGAATTAGGAAACCAGTAGTTGAGCACCTTGCGAGGGAACTCCTGTATCTCGCAATGGAAGAGGTTTTGCCATCCCATCATGGATGCTGCAACCTCTGCTGCACCGATTCCGCTGAATAAACTAGCGTGATTCATATTTTTTCTTTTGAAACCCACCGGGCGAAATGGGTTGCCCGGTGGGAGTACCGATCGAGATAAATTAATATTGAATATTATTTTCACTTTCAAAGAATTAAACACATTTTTATGTCATATCACACCTTCCTTTCTGTTAAGGGACTGGAACTGCTTCTAGAGAAGGCTCACGTCTTTCCGTGGGGTCGGATTTATATAATAGGCGTAGTCTTTACTTAACGCTATGGATATTTCTGCCTAGTCAGGAGGCTGTTCCATGTCCGGATTGATGTTTTATTTGTTCTTGCTTGCAGCGTGATTGAGAAGCCACTGCAGATGTTCTGCCATGGCAGGATCACGGAAGAGGGATTTTGCCTTATCTATGTCTGGATTCGGCTTTTTCTTCTCTCTCTTGGCTGCAGTTTTCTTCTGATAGTATCTGCGCTGGTATTCCTTCACCTTTTCGGGGTGATTCAGGTGCCATTGCTTGGAGCTTTCCAGCAATCTTTCCTTGTGGCGCTGATAATAACGCTGGTAATATCCTGTGCCGTTTGCTCGTTTCCGGGCTGCATTTTCCTGATATAGCTTCCTCTTCTCAGGATGCTCCTGGAGGTATCTGCGAGAATAGGCTAGCATTTTTTCACGATGCTTAAGATAGTATTCTCGCTGCCGGGCTTTGCGGTTTTGCTCTGCTGTTTCTGTTTCCATGATGATTGATATTATATCAAAACCACATTTCTGTTTACCTATTCTAATCCTCCAACTCTTTGCGTCTTTTGTTTATAGCCTCTTGCTGCTCTTGCTGCAACCTCTTGAAATTGTCCGTCATGTTACGAAAACTATCTTGACGCTTTTTGATTTCGTGTTTTACGTAAAAAAACGTAAAAACTAATCTAAAAGCCATCCATACAAGATACACCAAAATTGGTGAAGCAACCAGTAACCACGACCAGTTAATAGCACCACATAACTTCATAACAATAAACGCAACTTGAATTAGAGTTGCAAACAATTTAAATTCTTTCATATATTCTATTCTTTTTACACTCTCCTTGAAAAGGGAGAGGATGGTTAGTTAATCTACTTATTCACAAGGAAGTTTCTCCATGTGCTGCACGTACATCTTGTGCTTAAGGCAATACTTGCCATTGATGCAGTTGCGCCCAGAAGGGCAGAGGAGACACTTGCGAGCTGCATAGGTGCTTTTACTTCTGATAGCGCTCATAATAGTAGGTGACTACCTGGTGTTCGTTCGGCTGGAAGCCATTACGAGTGGTGAGCGTATCAACTATCTCATCGTATGTGCTCTGAGGCATCTGAGAAATCAGATTTTCATCGTGGATGCCCTGAGACAGCTTGTATAAGCTTGCCCAGATGATGAATATCCAAAGGGCGACGCAAAGAATGATCTTGACTGTTTTCATAATCTATAAATGTTTTAACCAACAATAATGTTTTCTTTCTTCGAGATAGTTGGGGATAGCCTGGAACAGGTATGCCTCTCGCTCGAAGGATATGGCACGGTATGCCTTCCTGGTATCACGGATGATGGCTAGCTTGATGAGCCATTCGATGAGGTACCAGACATAGAAGAAGATGTAGAGCGTTTCCTGCATCTGCCGGGTGTGGATGCTCTCATGTCTTTCCTCTATAGGAGTTATGGGGCGTTTTCTTCTGGTGAAAAGGACCCCACAGATATTGATATAGCTGAATCCCGGTGGAGGGATGAGCCTGTTTCTTATTATCTTCATTGGCGTATGAATTAAAAGGGTTATTGCAAAAGTACGAAAGAGCCTGGGCTAGGGATATGCAAAGTTGATTTGCAAGATCTATTCTTATGGAATGTTCCAACTACAAGAGATCGCTCGTTTTGCGCATGATATTTGATGCCCAGGCTCTAACAGCTTAGAAGTACACCCATCTTCTCACGAAGACGCTTGTCACAAACAATATCTAAATAACTAAAATCATAGTTTCATTTATGAACCTTAATATCTTTATGAAAGATAGTCTTGAACTTTAAAGGCACAGGCTTCCAGCTCGGACACCCGGTATTCGTAGCGAGTAATCTTGCCGTTCTTGCCACGCCCGAAGACCTTGACCTTGCCTTCCTTCACCCATCGCTCTACATTGCGTCTGCCGAAGGCATCAAAGGCCTTGGCTTGGGTGATGAATGGTCGATTGCCTACAGCTTTGGAAATTTCTTCCTTGACTACATTGCGTAATGCTGATAGGAATGTGTCGAAAGAGACCATCTTGTCAGCGAACTGGATTTGTACTGTCTGACTCATGACTATATTGTTTTATTTGATTCTTGTGACTGTGATAACTCCTTGCTCCCGGTTGAGCTTGGTCTTGAACTTCCGGCTGTAGATGACACCGAGATCAGTGCAACTACTCTTGACCGATAGCATTCTCTTGATAGGGAAGTCGATGGTTTGACCAAGCGCCAATTCCCTGATCTGAGGTCTGAGTGGTAATGTTTCTTCTGACATATTATTTGAATTGAATTATTATTTAACTAGAATAAAATCGTATACGAAGACGAGAGGGTTGCTACCCCAATGTAGGTGGAGCTTACAGCTAAGCATCTTGTATGCTTCGATAGGAGTTCTGTACCACCATTTCTTCACAAAACTATCATTTGTGGCATCGTATGAAAAGGCATCGTCAATTCCTTCGATGTGGCTACAGAAGATTCCTTCCTTCATGCAGTCATCGGTGCTGATGTCCTGTAGCCTCTCACACCGGATGTTGGTAATCTTGATTTGATGAGGCATCGTTTTTGCCGTGACGAACATCTTGTTATTCCATCCAGGATGTTTGCATAGTATTGTCCTGATGGATGGTTCCAGTGAAATGTCGCTGTATCTTTGAGCGACTGCCACGACTTCACCTATTTTATAAGTGGACTTTGCCACAATCTCATAGCCATCATTGATGGCTAGCTTGCCCTTGTCTTTTCCTTCCGTACAGATACCGCAGTTGCAATTATACTTGAAAGGCTCTTGATAGGCGATTCTTCTGGTCTGAGTCTTGCGACCTTCCAGAACTGCTTGGGTGAGACCGTACTGGTCATTGAACATTATCTTTTTCATACGCTTTTGCTTTAAAGCAATCGGGACGATGGGCTTATATGGTACAGAACCTAAAGTGACTAATTTTAAATTTTCCTCACCCATCGTTGCCCGATTGAATATTTTTGTTTATCTTTGCACCGACTAATTTTAAATTTTATAGATTATGGTACAAAATGTAATTACTTTTAGCCACAAGGCTAATCAAAATGGCGATGCCATGCGATTTGATTTCAGCAAGGAGATTTCTCAGCTAAACGCAGATGGATGGACAATCAAGCAAGTTGCTTCATCCGTTGGTCCTATAAATGGAAACTCCTGTGTTTCGGTAACAGTGCTAGCGGAGAAAAGCGAATAGCTCTTTTGCTTTTCTAAGTTGAAGTCCCTTGGTTTCATGCATTCCGTATTCATAAGAAAGTCTTAGGGCTTCAATCATGTTTTCCCAATTCTTTAATGGTGCATTGTATATCCATAGGAAGGCTTCTTCCATTTCTTCCTTATACGATGCGCCATACTCATTATATAGCTTCGAGCGTAGCCAGAAACGCTTCTCTAGTTTTTCTGGGTTTGCCTCTGTGCATTCACCTATTTCCTTTGGCTCTGGTAGTAAATCTTCTAGGTAGCACCATCTTGTGCATCCCTCTGGGCAAATCCATGCGTGCTTGTCTTTGAGGTCTTCATCAATGTAGTGTCCTACACCTGTGTCGAATGCTTTCATCTTCTCATCCCAAGGGAATAAGTCGTAGGCATCTTTACCTTCCTCGTCAACACCAACGCTAACGATACAAAGAGCACCATCCTTCTTTGGAGTCTCTTTAATTGGATCATGCCAAATCTCTTGGAGATATAAGGCAATTTCAAGTTTCTTCTCTTGTATTTTCATTTTTCTTCAATTTTATTTGGTTCTTATCTGTTTATTTGCTAATTTTGCACCAGCAAATTAGATTCATGGAGTAATCCATACTTTCGAAACTTTGTCCATAGCAACGGACTATGTTAGCCCCCTCACGCAACGGAGGGGGCATTTTTGTTTGCTAACTCATTAGCAAACAACGGAAGGGAGGTGTTGCCAAACCTCAGAAAGACAAGCGCCTTTTTCTCTTCTATCCATCCTCCGCTTTTGCTGATTCTGGAAATATTTTATCTAATTTCTTCATTTTTCTTCAAATTTATTTGGTACTTATTTATTTATTTACTAACTTTACGGTGCAAAACTACAAAATAATTTAGAGACTTGCAAATATTTTAGCCTAAAATTGGCTTAAAGCTATCATATTTAATAGTCCTTAACTAAAATATAGTAGAATATGGACTTAAATGTAATAAAGAAGCTTGCAGAAAAGCGAGTTGGTGGACTAAAGAAATTAGCAGCCGACATAGGTATGAGTGAAGCAAATCTTCACAGGTGTATAAACAATAATAAGATGCAAGGAGGTGATTTAGAACAAATCGCATCCATTTTTGGTGTGTCAGTAGATGTTTTCTTTGATAGTAATGCTGAGGTTTATGTTAATGATGTTATGGACTTAGATAAAATAAAGTCGTATATTGAAGAAAATAGTATTGGGTTAGTTTCATTAGCATCTAAAATGAAAATCAGCAAAGTTGCATTAGAAAACATACTAAATGGTTCTGATGTTAAAATAAGTCTTGTGGAGTCTTTAGCTGGAGCATTAGGAGTGAAAGTTGTAGATTTGTTTAATGACAAACAATTAAATGCTGGTATTGTTGATGTTTCAGTTACTGAAGATAAAAGTATGTATGAGGAACTGATTGCCCTTAGAGCAGAGAACAAACTGCTTAGAGAGTTACAAGGTCTTCCAGCAAGAAGAATGGTAAATGTTGGATAATTAAAATGTAACGAAATGGGATTCCTTGATGATACATTAAAGTTGCAACCTGAAAATAAAGAAGTGGTTATAGAGAAATTAAGGTACGATAAATATTTAAGTAGTCTAGATTTATTTTTCTTTAAGTTCTTTCGTAACATAAGTAATTACTTCTTGAAAGGCAAATGTATAGATTATAGAGTTGTCAGATGGAAGTCTGAACACTATGATGGTTTAACAAAGATGGAAACTATTCTTGCAAAAATGGATTTGTCAAAAGTTCATAATCATCAGGTGGAATTATCTGACTACATCAACAAATGGGGAACATCTTTCTTGGATAAAGATGATGTAATTAATCATGTTAATAAAAATACTAAAAAATAGCTAATGTGGATATATTAATTAAAGTTTGTCGATTCTTTGGAGCATTGATATATGCAACTCTGTTTTGCGTAGTTGTTACTTTTATTATGAAATGGATTTGCAAGTTAGTCATTCATTATGGTTGGATAGGGGATTTAATCTTTCTCCTACTAAGTGGAACTTTTGTTGCGTGTATTCTGGCATTAATTGTTGGTTTTCTTTCAGTTCCTTTATTGAAATTGGCAAAGGATTCAAGGCTAGCTAAAATTTTATGCTCAATTCTGATTATAGCAAATGGATTCGGAATAATTAAAGCGACATGGGTGATGGCCCTTCAATATGGCGTAGCTGAGATAATCGGAGCAGTGCTATGTAGTCTGTTTGTCTTTTACCTATATAAAAGTTTTATAGAAAACATGTGGTTATTTGGAAGACAAAGACATAAAGTTTGGGACAATAATTATGACGAACATGGAAGATTGCAAATATGATATAGATAGAAAGCTGAGGCTATCAAAGAAGTTCTTTTGCTTTGGTCTAGTGACCTTCTGCATAGGTTTCTTGATGCTTGGCTTTGCAATAGGTAGGTTGTCTTCCTCTTCTAGTAATGCTGAGGCTGATGGCTTCCAAACTGAGGTAACAGCAGAAGGCAACGTATATGTATCAGATAGTCCTGGTTCTAAGCGATACCACAAGGACAGAAATTGCCCAGCTCTTAAGAGAACTACAGGCAAGATAACAAGAACAGATGAATCAAATGCCATCGACCAAGGAAAAACTTTGTGTGGATGGTGTGGAAAAGAAAAATAATTCGTAAATTTGCAAAAAAAAAATAGGAGATATGAATATGGGAACATTGATTATTTTAGCTATGGTAGGAATCCCTTGTGTGGCATTTCTGATATTTTGTGCAACGTCTAATGGAAAGAATTGGCTACGCCAAAATAATATGTTATAAGAAATATAGTATTAAAATAGGAGATTGATATATGGAGAATATTGGAATAGTAATTAGTATTTTGGTAGGATTGGTAACTTTGTTATCAATGCTTGTATGGTTTGGACGTTTCATCCAGCGTGTGAATGTACATGACAAGAAACTAGATGATTTATCTAAAGATGTGGAGGACTTGAAGTTGGATATGAACTCAGTTAAGACTTTGCTTATGGCGAAGTTTAAGGACTTCGAGGTGGTCTTTTCTGGAAAGCATTCGCCTAGAGCCTTGAATGAAACCGGCCAGAAAATATTTGATGATATGCACGGAAAAGAGTTTTTGGAAAAGAACAAGGCTTTGTTGTTTGCTTACGTTGACAAGAACAAGCCAAAAACTGCCTACGATGTTGAAGGCTTGTGCTATTTGGCTTGTCTTATGAATGTGAACAATGATGCCTTTATAGAGATAAAGAGCTTCCTCTACAATTATCCTACCATAACTTTGCCTGATGGCAAAGAACATGAGGTAACAATGGATGAGGCTTGTTCTGTACTTAGCCTTCCTTTGCGTGATATGTACTTAGAAGAGCATCCTGAGATTGTGAGATAATAAAGAGCATAAAGTTTGTTCGTAAATTTAAATTCCAAAATAAGTTTATAGATTGTTTTGAGAGAAACGTTAAAACGCTAGTAAATACAGTATATTATGAATCTAGTTTGGAAATAAAAGAGTTCGTTTTTGTAATTTGTTGATATTAAGCAAGTTAGCGTAAGTGTTTGGTTTCTAGATAGTCAGAAGTGTAGTGTTTTAAAAACGTTTGGCACGATGAACGTGACAAATTAGAGCGTTTGTTTCGAAATTGCTTTGAAAAGAAAATTACTATGGCTACATTTAAAATTGTTGTTCAACATCAGAGATCGGATGGCTTTTACCAAGTTTATATCCGAATGACTCATAATCGTAGATCGCTTTATATCAAGACGAGCAAGATGGTGGGGCAGAAAGGCATCGTGAAGGGTTCTCATGATGTGAAGGATTCTTTTGTGCTTAATTCTCTGAACCAAATTATTGAAGAATGGATGTTCAAGCTAAATAAGCTAGACATCCGTTCCTGGAGTGCTGAACAGGTTAGGGACTATCTGGAGCAGAATGATGCTGATGTGTGTTTCTCAGACTTCGCTAGAGAATATATTGGTGAATTGTCTGAAACATTGAAACCTCAGTCTCTTGTCAATTATTACAATACATTGCATAGCATAGAAAGATATTGTGGTTCTGAGAAAGTTATGTTTAGCGAATTGAACACCAAACTTGTGCAAGGATGGATAGATAGTATGAAGGATTCTAAGTCTAAGAAGTCGTACTATCCACAGTTCCTAAAGAAAATGTTCAAGGTAGGTGTGGCTAAATATAATGATTATGACAACGACATCGTAAGAATAAAGGTGAATCCTTGGACTAAGGTGGAATTTTCTAGGCATGTAGTGCCCAAAAAGCGGGCAATCCTGATGGAGGATTGCAGAAGGATTTTTTCTGTGATTCCTTCTTCTAAGACAGAATGCCTGGCTGTGGATGTGTGCAAGATGGTATTGTGTCTTGCCGGGATCAATGTGGCTGACCTTTATGTAATGAAGAAGATTGATTATTATGATGGTATCTTGCATTACAAGCGCCAGAAGACGCAATCGGCTAGAGCTGATGAAGCATATATAGAAATGAGAGTTCCTGATATGCTCCTACCTACAATGACGAAGTATTTCGCAGATAAAGATGACCCATATCTGTTTAATTTCCATAAAAGCTATGGGTGCAGTAGGTCGATGGATAGTAATTTGTGCGTGTTCCTAAAGAAATTCTGTGTCAATACATTGAAGGATAGTGAATTGAAGATAACTCCTTATACTTTTCGCCATACCTGGGCTACAATAGCGCAGAATGATGTTGGTGCCAACTATGAAGAGATAGGCTTTGCAATGAATCATATCAGTACCCACAAGATTACCATGGGATATGTGAAGCCTGACTTCTCCAGAGCCTGGGAACTGAACGAGAAGGTGGTGGAGAAGATTTTCTTTACCAATGATCCGAGTAGACGAATACAGGAGTATCATGCTCCGGTGTTCGAAAAGGTGGAGGAAACATTTGAACTCAGTGCTGATGCCTACTTCATGGGTGAGGTGGTTGGTCATGTGGAAGGCAAGGGCTACCGGAATACGGATGACATTATCCTGCAACTGATGGATAATATCAATGATACAGTGCCTAAGAACTGTACTATACAGATTAAGGTGAAGAATATCACCAAAGACCAGACGAAGTATTTTGAGCGCATGAGAGATAAAAAGTAGCTAATATATCTTAAAATTGTGCCAATAAAACTTAATATTTGACAGATTCAGTCAAATTCATACCATAGGGTAGTCTTCTCTAAAGTAGCAGAAATTTTAGAGAAGGCTACCTTTTTTTATATTTAGCCATTATTAACAATTTTGAGATTCTTGATGTTGATGGTGGTCTCCTGTTTCTCAAATTTCTCCTCCAGCTCCATGAAGGACTCTTCCACTGACAGGCTTCGATGCTCATCATTGTTGAATGATATGGATTGAAGCTTTGGAGCAACGTAGGGGAGAAATTTGGCAACCATTGCCAAACGTCCGGCAGGTTCTTCTATCTGCATGAGGTCACTGGCGAGAGAGTAGCCTTTTTCGTTGATTCCGTTGAAATAGCCAGTGATGGCATCGCTAAGGCTTTCACGTACTGTTTTCGTTATCTTGTTTGCCGTGCCAGCCTTGCGTCCACCAGTCTTCTTTCGCTTTGGTTTCGGCTCATTGCTATTATCTTTCTTTGTTGCCATATTCTATAGAATTTTATTGTTTACTGATAATTTTCGGGTGCAAATATAGTGAAAAATACCGAAAGTTGGTGTTCAAGATGCGCAACTTATCACAGATAGGCGAGAAAAACGCATTACTTTAGCACTGTTTAAACATTAAATTCGAATTTTATGGGACTTATAGGAAGTATTGCTGGCTTAGGAGTATCAGCTGTAGGTGGTGCTCTAGCAGCCAAAAAACAAAATGCTGCATACAACGAATACATCAAGACCTTTGAGAATCGTATGCAGCAGGTGAAGGACCACCGTGATAATCTTTATTATCAGGACCCGACACAAACAGCCGAGAACCAGGTGGCAGTGACCAACGCCCAGAAGGTGCTGGATAATGCCACGCAGAAAGCCAAGAATACCAACATCGTGAGTGGTGGTAGTGATGAGGCTGTGGCTCTGAGTAAACAAGCAGCCAATGAGCAAGTGGGCAACATGATGCAACAAGCTGCTGTGCAAGGTGCCCAACAGAAAGAGAATGTATGGAACACCGCAGATTCTCAGATAGACCAAATGACCAACTACATTGCTACCGCCAAGAAGGAAAAGGGTTTGGCTCAGTCGCAAGCCATTCGAGGTGCAGCTAGTGGTTTGGCTAGTGCTGCAAGTAGTTTGCCGTGGTAAGGAAAGGAGGTAGATATGGGATTTATGAGTGACGATTTAACTCCAAAGCGTCCAGCTACGGCTGTGACACCTATAACCGATTTTCCATCCAATGATGATGGGCAGTCAGCACCATCAGAGCCAGTTACTTCTCCAGAGCAGACACAGACACCACCTAGTGGAGATACTTCTGCTGCACAAGCTACATCTACAACAGACACAGCTCCAATAGACACAAATGGTTTGGTGGCAGGTAATCAGCCATCCTTCACTCAGCAACCAACAGAGGATGTAACCAAGGTTACTCCAAATCAAGGCATTTCTATTGATTGGAGCAAACCTTATGCCGATATAGAGCAGAATCCTCTCTTGCAGCAGATGAAGCCTTATGACATCATGAGGGACTTCGAGAAGAATGGTAATGGCGATTGGGCTTCTTTTATGCCATGGCTTCAATCTCTTGGTGATGTGGATAAGACTGTAGCAGCCAATGCTGCTTTGCAGAAGAAAGCCGAGAGGCAAGCCAAATGGGAACAGTTGGGCAACCTTTTCCAGCATGTAGGCAACTTCTTCGGCACAGTCATCGGTGCTCCTGAGCAGAAGGTAGAATCAGCCCAAGCATTGACGGAACGCCAACGTAAGCTAAGGGAAGGCACTGATGCCCTTCGTCAGAAAGGCTATGACCAGATGATGGTGAACATCTGGAAGGAGCGACAAGACAAGCAGGCGCAGATGCAAGCGGAGGCAGCAGCCAAGGCTAATGAAGCCCTTGCTGCTTATCGTGGTTCGCAGAAGGCACAGGTGGATGCCCTTACTCCAGCTAAGGTTGAGGAAGTGAATCAATCGGCAAGACAGCATTCTACAGGTGCAGACTTGAATGTTGCAAAGAAGCAGACCGAAGACGAGTTGAGGGGTAAGAAGGGCGACTTACTAACAGCCCAAGCCAACAATGCCAATGCAGGAGCAGCTGACAAACGTTCTCATATAGGTGTGAACAATTCTACTATTGCCAAGAACAATGCTCAGACGCAGAAGACAAACAGGGAAAATGCTGATAACAAGGAAGCGGACGATTTTAATACTAACTATGTGAACGACCCTGTTTTTAAGAAGCATGTGAATGAATGGGCTACCCACAATGGTATGAACATCGGTGGCAATACTGATGGAAGAGGTGGAACTTGGGCAAACAAGTACAATCGCCAACAGGCATCCGCTTATGCTAGGGCTAAGATGGCTAAGGAAGGCAAGAAGCGAACCGTTCGTCCTTATGGTGGAAAACCAGTCAAGGGAACTTCGAGCACAAAGGTAGATTATTCAAAGTATATAAGAAAATAACATAATATATGGCAGACAAAGACAACAAATCTAAGTTGACTTATCATGTATGGGATAAGGACAACAATGAGTATGACATCCCAGATGAGGTTGTTCAGCAGAGAGGCATGGATAACTTCGCCAAGGACTTCGAAGGTGGCTATATCACCATGTTTGACGATAAGAAACAGAAGGTGGATGTGCCTATCGAGGATGTGGGAGAATATCGTAAGCAAGGTTACATTTGGTATGATACCAGTGGAAACGCTACTCCTATCAATGAGGTAGGCAAGAAGCCTTCTCCTTCTTCACCTTCTAAGGGAACTGAACAGACTCAATATCCACAAGAGGTGATTGATGCTTTCAACTCTCCAGACAATAAGCCTGGCAACTTCAAGGACTTGGCTCAGCTGAATGATGAGTATCAGCGAGGCGAGTTGAAGAAGCCTAGCTTGATTTTGCAAGCACTCGGCATGATGCCGAAGGTTGATGCAGGTAATATTGGTAGGGAGCAGAAAATGGGTGGCATGATTACCAGTATGCTTCTTGGGGGTAATGAGCAGCAAGCGCAGCCATTGCAGCAACCACAAGACAATAATCAGCAGGTACAGCAGACGGAACAGACGCAGCAGATTTCCGCTAAGGATGTAGATGCAATTACAGGTGCTGCTCCAGTCCAGCAGGTGGATGCTATCTATAATAAATATGTGGGCAAGGGTGATGCTTTGTCTGAAACCATGTATGACCTGATGCAGAGCGGACAGGCTCAGAATCAAGAGGAGGCACAAAATATGGCCATGGGAGCCATGAACCGTGCAGCAAATCGCCTTGCTCAGCGAACTACCGATGAGTTTGTATCAAAGTTGGGTGATACCGTAGAAGGTGTGGACGAAGCTGTAATGAATGGATGGCATTCTCATGCTGTGCAGGACAAGTTGAAGAAGTTGGCTTCGCAGTATGGTATCATGAACAGCGTTGCCGTGGACGAGAACGGACAATATATCACCCAGACGAATGGTTATGACCAGTTTGTCAATGGTATGGTGAAGCCAGCTATGGTAGAAAGCCTTGTGAAGAAGTATGGAGAGAACTACCGCAAGGCAGCGGAAGACCTCGCCACTCGTCTCTATTCAAATGATGAGGTTATTCAGAACCAGTTGATGAACCAAGACATCAATGATGCGCTTTCAGATGTTATTAGCAAGTATGTGAATCCTTCAGTGGTGGATGAGTATAACAAGGCGCAGGAGGCAGGAAGTAAGGCTTTTAATGAAGGTATGGAAGGAAGTCAGAACATTCCAGCCAGTCTTCGCCTTGGTACTGCCATCGCTTCTCAGTATGAGGCTAATCAAGCCAAAGACCCTCAGAAGACTCTCAACACATTGCAGAAGAAGTTTAATGGTCTTTACAAGAATCCTCAGTTCCTGAACGATATGAGCAACGCAGCCTTCAAGGTGATGCAGCGATATGGCATGAATGGAACTCTGAGCGGAAACCCTAAGCAATTTAAGCCGATGATTGATGACGTGTTGAAGGCTCAACTCAATCAGTTGGAGGTGAAGAATATGATACCAAAGGGTAGTGCAGAGTATATCATGAATACAGGCTTGGGTAATACCATAGTGGGCAAGATAACACGAAAGTTGGTGCAGACCGATTATCAGAACTGGCTGGAGGATATTGCCAATCAACAGTATCTGCCGGGCTTCTGGGAGCGTGTAGGCAGTGGAGCGTTGACCTTTGCAGGGGATGCCTGGAGTTATTGGCTTCCTGGTGCCGCAGGTGGCAAGGTAACCAAGAGTATGCTTGCCAAGGCTGAGGGCAGACTGGCTAGCGACTTGATGGCTAAGGGCATGGAAGCCAAGATGGCAGAGCGTGCAGCCAAGGTTCTCATAGGTAAGAGCAAGGGAGAGGCTTTGAAGGCAGGTGCAGTCCATGGTGCTGTAACATTCGGTGGACAATCTGCTATCTCGAAGCCTATTGATGAAATTTATCGTACAGGTCAGTTTGATGAGAATGGCAAGGTTTACAATCCTTCCGTAGGCAAGATTCTTGCCAATACTTTGGGCGAGGTGGTTAAGCAGAGTGCCGTAGGTGCCATTATGCAAGGTGGTACTATTGACAACATGGTAGGCAAGGGCAGAGGTTTGGCTACCAATATCCTTGCAGATGTAGGTGGCAAGGTGGTGGACTCTAGCATTATGACAGGTCAGCAGATGTTGGAGCGTATGGCATACGACCCTAATTTCAAACCTACAGGTAAGGACTTTGCCGAGAGTTTCTTGGAGAGCATGGCTAACCTTACTTCCATCGGTTTGCCTGGTATGGTGGGCAAGTATGCCCGATTCAAGGATGCCAAGGAGTTTAACCGCAAGTTTGACTTCAACGACCAAGATATTGCCGAGTTGAAGAGATTCGGCTATGATGATTTGCGTGATGCCTTCGAGAAGTTGGGCATCAATGGTTATCGTGCAGATGGTGAAGGTGTGCAGATGATGGGGCAGCTTACCGATAAGTACATGAACCTGATGAACGATAAGAGTGTGCCAGAGGTATTGAAGGCAAAGATGATGGCTGTGGTGGAAGGAAAACGCCCTTCTTCCTTCTCGCCAGTTGTTGATAGCGAGGTATATAGAGGTGACGATGGTAAGTACTATTTGGAAACCTATAATAAGGATGGAGGCGTAAT
>ERZ1026864.95-NODE-95-length-66621-cov-5.513866_pt1 | contig 66621 bp, 57 predicted proteins | sample MGYA00380162_ERZ1026864 | MGnify/ENA primary metagenome ERZ1026864 (study PRJEB33269, sample SAMEA4719798) | human gut metagenome | biome: human-associated habitat; feature: organic feature; material: feces | place: Cameroon | collected 2013-10 ... | reverse complement strand
CTTTTCCGGGGGAAAATTTTCAATGATATACATTTCAGAGGCATCCTGAAGCTCCTCTGCCCGAATAACCTGTTCACCCTGAAAACAGCAGCCATTGAAGAAATCTGCAAAGCGTTCTTTGTTTTGCAGGAACTCCCTCATACAAGTATCATATTTCCCCATAAAATACCTCCTTTGTGCGCAAAGGATCCTATGGGTTTGAAAATCCTCTGCTTATTCAATTACATGTTGGATTGAAAAGCATGGATTTTCTGATCTGTTAGAATGTCAGAGCATTTCCCGATGGAAAAGCATCTGATCCGGGAAAGGGCTTGGCCCCTGGTTTACAGAGTAGCTTTTTATTTTCGCCTGTCTGTAAAAAGAAAACGTCTATGCTTTGGTCTGAGTCTATCACAGAAACTTCCGAACTACAATAAATGTTTTCCCGTTAATCTGTTACGGGAAAAGCGGGAAGCAGAGGGACTGATCACAGACGGATTTTTTCAAATATCTGATCCTTGTCATCCTGATCAATTCCAAGATACCGTTTTGTGATCTGATAGGAAGAATGATTATAGATATCCATCAGCATGGCAGGCGGCACACTCTGCTTCCAGGCGTGATAGCCAAAGGTCTTGCGCAGGGAGTGGCAGCTGATATGCTCTGGCAGGCCTGCATAGACGGCGGCTTTTTTGATTATGCGGTAGGCCTGGTAGCGGCTTAGGGGACTGCCTTTATACTTATGGCTTGGAAAAAGAGCATCACCTGGATCCAGGCTGGTAAGGTGGCATGCGGATAAAGCCTGCCGGACCTCCTGGTTTATATATATGGAAGTATTTTTCCCGGTTTTCTTCTCCGTAATTTCAATGTGCCTGTTAAAACAATGCTGCCGGAAATCCCATACATCTGCGATGTGGAGCCGGAGGATATCCGAAATCCGGAGGGCGGTATTAAGACCAAGGATAATAAGGGCATAATTGCGGCTGTCAGGTGAAACCTCCTGATAATATTTTTTGAATTGTTCCAGCTGCTTTACTGACTTGATCGGCTGTGTTGTACTCATAAAATCTTTTCTCCTTTCAGGCATACTGCCAATGTCCATTCTCCGGACAGGATACGGATATTGCAAACAATTTACTGGAGCAATAATGAAACATTTTATTACACTTTGGTACCTGGGGCTGATGGTGTGTATGAAGCAACAGAAAAAGCTGATCCCACTACTGAAGAATGGGATAAGGTAAAGACAAGCGTTACTGTATATGACAATAATGGTAATGAAATAGCTGCAAATGGTCTTGGTAATTACATTAACAATGATGGAACTCTCAAGGCTAATTCAGGCCTTTACATTAATGGAAATGTTGCAACTCAGGATGATATTGATAAGATGGTTGATTATTCTAAGGCTTTTGATACAGGAGCTTTAACCTTGAAACTTCATGTTGGTGCAGATGCAACTGATAATAACCAGATTTCTGTGAAGATTGATGCTATGAGTGCTGATGGACTCGATGTTAAAAATTTGAAGGTTGATGGTGCTGACGATACCAATGCCAAGAATGCTGTCGAAACAATCAAGGAAGCAATCCAGAAGGTTTCCACACAGCGTTCAGCTCTTGGTGCTGCCCAGAACCGTCTTGAGCATACCATCAGCAACCTCGACAACGTAGTTGAGAATACCACCAGTGCAGACAGCTAGATCCGTGATACAGATATGGCTACAGAGATGGTTAAGTACTCCAACAACAATATCCTGGCTCAGGCTAATCAGTCTAACCAGGGTGTACTTTCTTTATTACAGTAATTTCTGTAAGAGTAAAATTGCAAAGATAAGTTGTAAAAGAAAAGACCGGTTTATCCGGTCTTTTCGATTTCAACTAAACAGTATATGCCTTTTCTGAGATGAATCACGGTGTCGCACTCCAATCCATCCTTATCGCGGTAGTGGCAGAATTCGCTGTTCAAGACATCAGCAAAGACGCACAAATCAGGATTCTGAGCAGGCATATCAAAATACTAAAGCAAAATTTAAGACTGTAGAGCCGGTTTGGTGTCTAAAAAATAAAACCTGTAAATATATTTATTTACAGGTTAAGCGGAGACGGAGGGATTCGAACCCTCGTGCCCCGGAGGGCTAACGCATTTCGAGTGCGCCCCGTTATGACCGCTTCGATACGTCTCCAACTTTTTTTATTATACTGAGTTACAGAAATGAAGTCAATGAAATAAATTCAGACTTCACAGCCATCAGGATTTCCAGAGTGACCGCAGCCTTTCCCAGATATAGACGATCCATGCAAACATATTATCACCTCCTGTTAATTCCTATTATATGCACATTCCGGCAGCATAACCGACAAGAAAGTGTGAAGCTATTTTGTTGTTATTCTGGCTGAAATTTTATATGATAGAAGTAGAAGAAGGGAGGTATTTTTATGCTTAAGGGCAAAACAGCAGTTGTAACGGGGGGAACCAGAGGGATTGGTTATGCGGTTGTGAAGAAGTACCTGGAAAACGGGGCACAGGTGATCCTTTTCGGATCAAGAAAGGAAACCGTGGAAAAAGCACTGCAGAAGCTAAAGGAAGAAAATCCGGACTGGCCGGTAGAAGGTGCATGGTTGGATCTGAAGGATCCGGAAGCAGTAAGGGCAGAGATAGAAAGGATTCATCAGAAATACAGAAGAATTGATATTCTGGTAAATAATGCCGGTATTTCTGACAGAGTACCTACCATAGATTGTGATCCGGCTCACTTTGATGAGGTGATCAGCCTGAATGTAAATGCGATCTTCCATGCGGTACAGCCTGTGGTAAAGATCATGAAGGAGCAGGGAGGCGGCTGTATTCTGAATACCAGTTCTATGGTCAGTAAGTTTGGCCAGCCGGCAGGAGTTGCTTATCCGGCCAGCAAATTCGCAGTGAACGGGCTTACCATTTCTCTGGCAAGGGAGCTTGGCCCTTACCAGATCAGGGTAAATGCGGTAGCACCGGGGGTGACAAGAACGGATATGGTCGCCAGCCTTCCGGAGGAAATAATAAAGCCGCTGATTGACCGGATTCCCTTAAGAAGGGTTGGCGAGCCGGAGGACGTAGCCAATGCCTTTCTGTTCCTTGCCAGTGATCTGGCAGCCTATGTGACAGGTGAGATCCTGTCCGTGGATGGTGCAGCAATGAGCTGATCTGTGACAGAAGCAGCCGCTTGATCAGCACATATCTCCATGCAGGAGAAAGCCTCCAAGTGTCGGAACCCGCCCGCCATTGTGGGTGATATAAATGGCATGGATGCCATCTGGTATCCTGCAGGGAGCAGAGAAGGTTTCCCATGCGTTACATTCTGTGACCGGAACGGAGGCGAGCACTTCCCCATCCGGGGAGATGCGTACTTCAAAGCAGCCATCCATGTAGCCTCTGGCGCGGATATCGATCCGTGTGACGTTCCTGCAGTCAAAATATTTGAAGCCGGCGGTTGCACCGTCAGGAATGTATTCCCAGGAGGGGAGAAAGGGGTTTAGTGCCTGTTTTTTCATAAGGACCTCCTTTGAACCGGAAGCTGGAAGGGAAGGGCAGTCAGTCCGGCAGCATTCTGAAGATGGATCTCTGCATAGTCACGGTATCCAAGTGAAACCCTGCATGAACCATCCGTGAGAGAAAGGGTGTCAGGAGGCGTGAGGATAACCTCTGTCCCGCTGATTTTTACTGCGGCAGGCGGAACACTCTGCGGATCCTTACCCTCTGTATGCAGGAGAAAATCGGAGCTGCCCTTTCCGGGATTCAGTCCCTCTGCATGGGCAAAGGAAACCAGAATGGTTCCTTCCTCAGTAAGAGAGGCGGAAACAGCCTTTGGGGAATCACACAGGATGGGTTCGCCATAAACATGTCCCCTTGCAAGCAGGGCAAGTCTTCTTCCTATCTCCATTTTTTCCTTAGGATGAATGTCATAATAGGAGCCAAGATCCATGATGCCGGTAAGAAATACATCGGGAAGAGTGCTCGCTGTCAGTTCCTGCTTTTCACGTACTATAGCGTAGCCCTTGCTGTCGCAGGAGAGCCATTCACCAAAGGGAGCAAGCTGAACCAGCAGGAAGGGGAAGTTATCCTGCCAGTTGCTGCGCCATGCCCGAATCAGTCCGGAAAGCAGCTTATCATACATGGGAGCCAGTTCCCCGGCATCTGATTCGCCCTGATACCAGAGAACCCCCTTGATGGAGAAGGGGATCAGGGCAGACAGCATCTGTTCATACAGTCCGCAGGGCCGGTTAAAGTTATAGGGTCCCATGGGAATGACAGGATCTGTTTCATGCTCCTTCATATAGATAAGCTGTTCAGCCCGGCTCATTCCATACAGAAGGGGCTCAAAGGCAATGGAATGCTGGAGGGAATCTTCAAATGTCCATCCTGCAAGGGAAACTTCTCTTATGGCATCACTGCAGGTGTCTCTGACAGCGTCCTCATAGGCTTTCAGGTAGGTGTCAAGGGGCGGCTTTTGCAGAACCTCCTCCGGAACCCAGGCACTTGCGCTGGAACCGCCCCAGTTGCAGCCAATGATACCGATGGGGATACCTGCAGCCTCCTGGATCTCCCTGGCGAAGCTGTAGGCAGGAGCAGAAAAGGTATTGACGGCACTGTCATCATCACGGAACCAGTAGCCATAGCCGCTTCTGTTATGGCTGCTGTGTCCGCAGAAGGCCTGCTGGGGCATATTGAACATATGAATTTCAGGATTGCGGGGAAGTCTGCTGACCGCCTCAAAATCCTTGTCGTATTTCAGAAAAAATTCCATATTGGACTGACCGGCAGCAATCCAGATATCACCAAAGGAAATATCCGTCAGAAGAATGGGCGGTTCCCCCGTGTTTTCTACATAGATTTGGAGAGAAAGGCTCTCACTGGCAGGAAGAGGCGGCAGTGTGAGCAGAAAGTGTCCGCTGGTATCTGCGTGGGCCTTCCCGGAGAGAATGGGATGAAGGCGTCCGGAAGCGGAGCTGTCAGCACTGTAAAAATCAGCAGCAATAGCTGCAAGGGGTGCAGCATCACCATAAATATGGATCTCCTTGTCCCGCTGGAAGATCATGCCGCTCTTAAAAAAAGTGGGAAGTGTAATGGAATGTCTGTTCATGTATGGAACCTCCTTAGCAATATTGGTACATATTCCGGAATTCTGTAGGGGTACAGCCCTTTACGATCTTGAACATGCGGATGAAGGAAGAAAGTGATTCAAAGCCACAGCTCAGGGCAACGTTAGTGATGGAAATATTGGGCTCGGTGAGCATTTCGGCGGCTTTTTCAATGCGCTTCTGGTTTACATATTTATAGAAGGATACGTTTGTAAACTACTTAAACAGTCTGGAAAAGTAAAATTTGCTGAAGCCGCTCATGGAGGCCACTGCTTCCAGATTCAGTTCATCAGAACAGTGGGCAGAAATATAATTGCAGATTTCGATGAATTTTTCAATATATTCCTCCTGCTTGCGGGGGGCGTCCGGGGAAGGGGTCTCCATGCCAGCAGCTGCCCTGCTTCTTCCGATCAGGGTTATGATCTCCAGTGTCTTGCTGTAAATGCTGACCTCAGAGAAGGAGGTAGAGCTGCTAAGATATTCATTCTTGATCTCCAGAAGGAGAGATTTCACCTTGTCATAAATCGAAGGGAAATCCTCCGGTGTGATGACGATCAGCGGAGATATGATGGTCACCAGGGTTTCGATTTCCTTCATAAAGCGTAAAGGATTAATGTCAGCCTGAAAGATAATACGCCGTCCCTTTTCCGGAGCATACAGTGTGTGGATGCAGCCTGGGCAGATCAGGACGATATCGCCCTCCCGCAGGGTGATGATCTGATTATAACACTCTACGGTATAGATGTTTTCTGTTGGCATGATGATTTCCGGGTTCGTGTGCCAGTGCGCCGGATAGTCTTCGTATTCATCATTATCATAAAGCTTGATAGAGGTGCTCTGCTTATAATTAATGGTTTCAAAAATACCGTTTAAAGATTCTATCATAATAAATGGCTCCTTTCCTGCCTCTATAGTAGCTCATTTTCGCTCTTTTTAGAACATAATAATTGCTATTGAATTTAGAGCCTGTGATCGGTTGGACAACGCACCATTCGGTTGTGGAGTTCCGTGGAAAATGGTATCTTTTTTATCACGACTGCGAGCTTTCCGGTGGAATCAATCACAGACGCTGCGTGAAATATACAGAGCTTCATTATAACGAAGACGGGACCATACAGACTATTTTCCCTTACGATCACAAAAAAGCATAAAAAGGGGATGCTGCCTCTGAATTGCCCGCAAGGAAAGATTGCAAAGGAGAATATTTTATTTTATACTGATTACTGATAAACAGCAATCAAAGGAGGCAACAGATACATATGGTTCAGGTATTGGGCAGTGGTGCTTATCTTGTAAATGGAGTGGAGATCATTCCGGATGATGAGCAGGCAGGCGTAGTGCTGAAAGCAAAGACCGGCAGAGAGATTTCAAAAGAAAGTGCCAGAAAGGGTACGATCGCTTATGGGATTCTGGAGGAGCATAATACTTCCGGAAATATGGACAAGCTTAGGATTAAATTTGACAAGCTGACATCCCATGATATTACGTTTGTGGGAATTATTCAGACAGCGAGGGCTTCAGGCCTTACGAAATTCCCGATTCCCTATGTACTGACCAACTGTCATAATTCTCTTTGTGCGGTGGGTGGTACGATCAATGAAGATGATCATATGTTTGGACTGACCTGTGCAAAGAAGTATGGCGGTGTCTATGTACCTCCTCATCAGGCAGTCATCCATCAGTTTGCGAGAGAAATGCTGGCTGGCGGCGGCAAGATGATCCTGGGAAGTGATTCCCACACAAGATATGGTGCTCTTGGAACCATGGCCATGGGAGAAGGCGGACCGGAGCTGGTAAAGCAGCTTTTGTCACAGACCTATGACATTAACATGCCGGGTATCGTTGGTGTGTATCTGACCGGAGAGCCGAAGAAGGGTGTGGGTCCGCAGGACGTGGCACTTGCTATCATTGGTGAAGTATTTGCCAGTGGTTATGTAAAGAATAAGGTCATGGAATTTGTAGGTCCCGGTGTGGCTTCCTTAAGTGCAGATTTCAGGATCGGCATTGATGTCATGACGACAGAAACGACATGCCTGTCATCTATCTGGAAGACGAATGATGCCATTAAGGAGTTCTACGAGATCCATGGCAGAAGTGAAGAATATAAGGAATTAAATCCTGCAGATGTGGCATATTATGATGGTATGATCACGATCGATCTGGGAACCATTGAGCCCATGATCGCCATGCCGTTCCATCCGAGCAATACCTATACGATTGCAGAACTGAATGCCAATCTGATGGATATTTTAAATGATGTAGAGAAAAAGGCAGCCGTTTCTTTGGATGGTGCTGTACCGTATACCCTGAAGGATAAGGTAAGAAATGGCAGGTTCATGGTAGATCAGGGAATCATTGCAGGCTGTGCCGGTGGTGGATTTGAGAATATCTGTGCAGCGGCGGATATTATGAAAGGCGGCTACATCGGATCTGATGAATTTACCTTAAGCGTATATCCGGCTTCCATGCCAGTCTATATGGAGCTGATCAAAAATGGCTGTGCAGCGACACTGCTTGAGACAGGAGCTGTTTTGAAGACGGCATTCTGCGGCCCCTGCTTTGGCGCAGGAGATACACCGGCAAACAATGCGTTCAGTATCCGTCATTCCACAAGAAACTTCCCGAACAGAGAAGGCTCCAAGCTGCAGAGTGGACAGATCGCTTCCGTAGCACTGATGGATGCACGTTCCATTGCCGCAACAGCGGCAAATAAAGGTGTTCTGACACCGGCAACAGAGTTTGATGGCACGATCGGTAAATACAAATATCATTTTGATGCCAATATTTATAAGAACAGAGTCTTCGACTCCCAAGGCGTGGCAGATCCTTCAGTGGAGATCCATTTTGGACCCAATATCAAGGACTGGCCTGCTATGGAGGCACTCCCGGAGAACCTGGTGCTTCAGGTTGTTTCCGAGATCCATGACCCGGTAACCACCACAGATGAGCTGATTCCTTCCGGAGAAACCTCATCCTATCGTTCCAATCCTCTTGGACTTGCAGAGTTTACCCTTTCCAGAAAGGATCCTGCTTATGTGGGACTTGCCAAGGAGATCCAGAAGGCAGAGAAGGAAAGAGTACAGGGAGGACATCCCTGTCAGGCATTCCCGTATCTGAAAGAAGTCATGGGAACAATCAAAGAGCAGTTTGCAGAAGTAAATCATACCAACACCGGATTTGGCTCTACTATCTTTGCAGTAAAGCCAGGTGATGGTTCTGCCAGAGAGCAGGCGGCCTCCTGCCAGAAGGTGCTTGGCGGCTGGGCAAATATCGCCAATGAATATGCGACAAAGAGATATCGTTCCAACCTGATCAACTGGGGTATGCTTCCTTTCCTGATCCCTGAAGGAGAGCTGCCATTTACCAATAAGGATTTCCTGTTCTTCCCCGGCATCCGCAGTGCTGTAGAGGAGAAGGCAGAGGAGATCACAGGCTATACGGTAAAGAGCGGCAGTATGAAAGCATTTACTGTGAGGCTTGGAGATCTTACAGACGAAGAACGACAGATCATTCTGGATGGCTGCCTGATCAATTATAACCGCGTTAAATGAGTCAGTATAAAGGACAGTATTTTGAAAACGATTCAGAATACTGTCTTTTTTAGTATCTCTCCATGAATAAACAGGAAGTATCGGGTAAAACTATCCATAGAACAATGAATTTCATCAACCGGATGGAAAAGGAATGGAGAGATAGAAAATGAAAAGGAAAATAAGAAGAAAAGGTCTGCTGAAGGAACGGATCGCCATGGCAGTCTGTGCTGTTACGGTGCTTGGGGTATTAACAGCCACAGGCTTGTGGATGAAGGACAGTACTTCCACGCAGGACCGTGGATATGTTGTGGACTTAAGTGAAATGGAAAACGGAGCGGCAAATGATACTGGGGGTGAGATCAGGGCGATCCAGCATGTGCAGGAACAAGAGGTGACGGGAGACGACCTTGATTATGATCCATATTTTCAGGAAACAGGGTCACAGAACGTGGAAAATCCGGATGGGTCTGTAAGTGAAAGTATGTCAGCATCACCGGCAGAGGATGTGGCAGCAGGAGAAAAGATGCCTGAAGATGCGGCAGAAAAGGAAGGAACAGGCACGAAAGCTCAGGAAACAGATGCACCAGCAATCTCCACGGCCATGCAGCCGACTCTTTCCTTTGGAGATACGGATACTCTTGTCTGGCCGGTCGTAGGAAACGTGCTGATCAATTACAGTATGGACAAGACCGTGTATTTCCCGACACTGGATCAGTACAAATATAACCCGGCTATTGTAATCGCTGCAAATGAGGGAGACATGATCACGGCAGCGGCAGCGGGTAAAGTGACAAGTGTATTTGAGGATCCGCAGATCGGGCAGGCGGTTACTATGGATCTTGGTAATGGATATGAGATCACCTACGGACAGCTTAAGGAAATACTGGTCTCAGAAGGCAGCTATGTGTCCATGGGAGATATGATCGCCAGTGTGGCAGCTCCGACGAAATACTACAGTATTGAGGGAACCAATGTATATTTCAAGCTGACAAAGGATGGTAATCCTGTCAATCCCATGACAAGACTCAGCTAGGGAACCCACGGCTAGGAACCGGAAAACGAAAATATCTTTACCCGACTGTTAAAAACAGGTATAATCAATAGAGATATACAATTTGGGAGGAAGAATCTTGCGAAGGCATTCGGTAATTTGGGTTTTCCTTTGCCTGATTGTCCTTACGGGATGTGGCAGTATAAAGGAAAACCGGCAGAATGGCCAGGAAAATATACCTGAGGCTGACAGTATGGAACAGGAACCACAGCTTTCTTATGAGGTGCCGGTAAGCATGCCGGGGATCCTGGTTGACCGGCTCGGCTATCTGCCAGAGGAGAATAAAACTGTTATTTTTAAAGGAAAGGATCTGCCGCAGGAATTTTATGTGGTAGATAAGAAAACAGAACAGATTGTTTATCAGGGGTATCCGGAGATCCGAAAGGAAGAGGGAGAAGAAAAGGAGGCATACGGTGACTTTTCTGATTTTGCTGCTCCGGGCACCTATTACATAGAAGCACCGATCCTTGGGAAATCCTATTCTTTTTCCATATCGGATACGGTGTATGATTCCCTTTTTCAGGAGGCCTGTAAACAGTATTATTATAACCGGTGCGGTATGACCCTTGGCAGTGAGTATGCGGGGGATAAGGCACATAATGCCTGTCATACCGGTAAGAGTGTGCTCCGGGGAAATGATTCTGTAAGTATGGATGCTTCCGGTGGATGGCATCAGAATGAAAATGGTGAAAAAAATATTACCGGTGCTTCCAGGGCTATGACTGTGCTGATGATGTCCTATGAGCTGTATCCACAGGAATATACCGACCAGGAAGGAATACCGGAAAGTGGAAATCAGATCCCGGATATTCTGGATGAGATCCGATATGAAACCGGGTGGTTCCTTAAAATGCAGGATAAACAGACCGGTGCAGTATATGCGGGTGTTACAGCCTATGACAAGGGCAGTTATGTGGAACCGGCCTGTGCAGGGGCGGAATTTGCTTTTGCCATGACAATGGCAAAGTTCGGATATCTGTATCAGAATTATGACAAGGAATATGCCATGACCTGTCTGAAAGCAGCGGACCGGGCATTTAAGCATGCAGTTTTATGTGAGGAAGCAGATGACGGGGAAGAAAAAATCTGGCGGTTTGCAGCTGCGGCAGAGATTTACCGGGCGGCAGGGCAGGTATCCTATCAGAAATATCTGGTAGAATATCTTTCAGATGGAGATCTGACGCTGGCAGGGGATATGGTGCAGCTTTCAGGCTGTGTTACATATATATCTACGAAACAGGCGGTAAGTATGGTACTGTGTGAAAAGATCATGACGATGCTGATGGATCAGGCTGAAGAAATTTCTGAGGAAGTCAGGGGATCCCTGTATATGACTTCGACAGAAGCAGAGGGTGACAGCAGCAGGATTCTGACGCAGGCAGCATATCTGACAGTGGTCAATCACGTGATTTCCAATTACGAGTATAAGCTGATGATAGAAAACCAGCTCCATTATCTCCTTGGCAGAAATGAGAGGGGGATTGATTATATCAGCGATGACACAGAGGAAGCTCCCTGTGTGATCAATCAGTTCAAAGAAGACAGTATGCTGGTATTTATGCTGGCTGGTATTGTTTCCGGAAGCTGAAGATGTGACAGAAAAGAGAGGATAAAATATGATACGTTTGATTTTGGTTGCAGTATTTCTGGTACTTTTTCTGGTGCTTGGCATACCGCTGCTGCTGATCGAGTGGGTGATCGGTAAATTTAATCAGAGGGCGAAGGATATCAGCTCCCTGCGCATCGTGCAGTGGGCATTTAAGATGATCCTGTTTCTTGCTGGTACCAAGGTTGTTATAAAAGGTGAGGAAAATGTACCAAAGAATGAACCGGTTCTGTACGTGGGAAACCACAGGAGCTATTTTGATATTGTTATCACATATTCAAGAGTTCCAGATCTGACAGGATATATCGCCAAGAAGGAAATGCTGAGATGGCCGCTTCTGGTAAACTGGATGAAGAATCTGCATTGTCTGTTCCTGGACAGACAGGATGTGAAGCAGGGACTGAAGACAATACTGACTGCCATTGACAAGGTAAAAGCAGGCATATCCATCTGTATTTTTCCAGAGGGAACCAGAAACCGGGTAAATGATACCTTTATGGAATTCCATGAGGGAAGCTTCAAGGTGGCAAGCAAAAGTGGCTGTGCTGTAGTGCCTATGGCAATCTATAATTCCGCTGCTATTTTTGAAGATCATATCCCGTGGATCAGGAAAACCACGGTGATCGTAGAGTACGGCAAGCCCTTCTACATTAAGGATCTGCCGAAGGAAACCCAGAAAAGGGTTGGTGCATACAGCAGAGATCTGATCATGGAAAATTATTTCCGTCTGAAGGAAGAAGCAAAGGAGAACGGATATGGATAAAATAGCGGTTTTAATACCCTGTTATAATGAGGAAAAGACGATTGCCAAGGTGGTAAAGGATGCAAGGGCTGCACTGCCGGAGGCCGTGATCTATGTATACGATAATAATTCCACAGACAGAACGGTAGAGCTGGCAAGGGAAGCAGGGGCTGTGATCCGGCATGAATATATGCAGGGTAAGGGCAATGTGATCCGCAGAATGTTCCGGGAAGTGGAAGCCCGCTGTTATATCATGGTGGACGGGGATGATACCTACCCAATGGAGTTTGCACCGGAAATGGTAGACAAGGTACTGCATCACAATGCAGATATGGTAGTCGGAGACAGGCTTTCTTCCACTTATTTTTCGGAAAACAAACGTCCCTTCCACAATATGGGAAATTCCCTGGTACGTGCCAGCATCAACCGGCTGTTTCAGTGTGATATCAAGGATATTATGACCGGATTCCGCGCATTCAGCTATGGCTTTGTCAAGACCTTCCCGATCCTGTCAAAGGGCTTTGAAATCGAAACAGAAATGACGATTCATGCTGTATATAATCAGCTGCAGATCGACAATGTGATCGTGGATTACAGGGACAGACCGGAGGGCAGTGTATCCAAGCTGAATACCTATGCTGATGGATTTAGGGTTCTTGGAACCATTTTCAGGCTGTACCGGGATTATAAGCCCTTTGGCTTTTTCAGTCTGTTTGCACTTCTGTTGGCAGTAGTTTCGGTGTTGTTTTTTATACCGGTACTGGCAGAATATTTTGCTACAGGACTGGTACTGAAGTTCCCGACGCTGATCGTGTGTGGATTTGTCATGCTGGCTGCCATCCAGTCCTTCTTTGCGGGACTCATGCTATCCAACAGTGCGCAGAAGAACCGGAGAGACTTTGAATATCGTTATACTCTCGTCTGCGAAAAAGAACTGAGACAGAGAAAGGAGAAGTAAAGAGTGAAAAAAATAGCAGAAAAATGGTATCTTGTTCTGATCATAGGCTTTCTTGTTTTTGCAGCCCTTGTGTTTGGGATTTTCGGAAAGGGAAGTATTATTTCTGTGCATGACAATCTGGATCTGTTCGTGGCACAGTTCCAAATGCTGAAGAATACAGGAGCCTTTTGGAAGCATGGCGTAGAAGTGCCGTTTCTTGGAGGGATCAGCCGGGATGTACTGCCTTCCGAGTTTTCACTTTATTCTCTGTTGTATATGATCCTGCCATCTTACTATGCGTATGTGGCAGGATATTTGTTGAAGATCGTGATCGGTACCTTTTCCATGGTACTCCTTGCCAGAGATCTGTTTAAGGATCAGTATGGAGAAAGTAAGCCGGTGATCTTTCTTGCTGGGTTTGCTTATGGGATCCTGAATGTTTTTCCGGCCTTTGGTATACCCTTCGCATCTGTTCCTCTGGTGGTTTATCTCCTGCGGAAAATATACAGAAGTCCGTCGGCAGGGTGGTATCTGCTGTTATTTCTTTATCCACTGTTATCCTATTTTTCTTATTTTGGCCTGTTTATCCTGGGATATCTGGCGATAGCCTTTGTTATTCTGTGGATCAGGGACCGAAAATTTCCGTTTCGGATGATCCTTTCTCTTATCGTACTTTCAGCAGGCTACATCCTGTTTGAGTACCGGCTGTTTGGAACCATGCTGTTTGGAAGTGAGGAAACGATCCGGTCTACCATGGAGGCGGGAAGCTTTACAGGTGGAGAAATCGTGAAAACCATGGTCGATGGATTCAGACAGGGAATGTTCCATGCGGAAAGCATACATACATATCTGGTGATGCCGGTCTGTCTTCTGTATTTCCTGTTTCTCAATGTGTCTTATATCCGGAAAGGAAATACGAAAGGGATCTTCCATGACGGTTACAATCTGTTGATGGTGCTTCTGGTGTTTAACAGCGTGGTATATGGCATTTACTATCTGGAGCCTTTCCGCAGCCTGATCGAAAAGATAGTGCCACCGCTGAAAGGCTGGCAGTTTAACAGGACGATCTTCTTTAACCCCTTTGTCTGGTATCTTGCATTTCTTGTTGTTCTTGTGAGATTGTATCAGGAAAAGAAAAAATGGCTGTGCGTTCTGACGGATCTGCTGGCAGTGGCAGCAGTACTGCTGATCGTATTTTCGGGAACGAGATATAATGATCTTTATCATACCTGTGTAGCGAAGGCATATGAGATCCTGAAAGGAAAGGAATCCAATGACTTAAGCTACGGGGAATTTTATTCGGAAGAGCTCTTTGCGAAAGCGAAGGAGGACATTGGTTATAATGGAGAGTGGTCGGCGGCTTATGGCTTCCACCCGGCGATTCTTGAATATAACGGAATTTCTACCCTGGATGGCTACCTTGGCTTTTATTCCCAGGACTATAAGGACAGGTTCCGGAAGGTGATCGCACCGGCTCTGTCGCAGAATGCGGCATCTGCGGAGTATTTCGACACCTGGGGAGCCAGAGCATATCTGTATTCACCAACGGAAAACTCTCTTGTGATGGCGGTTAGGGATTATCACGTGGAGGATGAGAGTCTCGCCATTGATGTGGATGCCTTTAAGGCACTTTCCGGAAGATATCTGTTCAGCCGGATCTGCATTTCCAATGCAGAGGAGGAAGGGTTTACACTGATCGGAACCTATACGGATGAGTCATCTCCGTATACACTGTATGTTTACCGGACAACGACTCTCTATCAGAGTAATAACTGGTCAGAGGTTCCTTTTGCAGAAAGGGATCTGACCTATGACAAAGATGTCATATATGAAACTGCGGATCAGCTTGAGGAACTGGCCAAAGAAGCGGTCAGACAGGAAGAAAATCAGGAAACACTAGTTCTTCAGGAAGAGAAAGCGCTTTCCCTGTATGAAATTCTTCTGGATGGATGTATCCGGGTGAGAACCTGTAATTCCCTGTCTCAGATCCGCTACGACATGGATGTGCGGGATGAAGAGAATGCCAGCCTGCAGGAACAGCAGTATGAGGATGCTGTGGATATTACGGACAGAGTTTATGCAGCTATGGCGCAGATATGTAATTCTCCTTACAAAGAAATTTTTTCTGAGGTATTTACTGAAAGTGAAATAAGCTCCCTTCAGGATTATGAAGAAATGACAGAGCAGGAAAAAGATTTGATCCTGAAGGAAAACAGCCTGCAGCAGGAATATAATGAAGCACTGCTGGATGATTATGATACAGAGTATGAGGGAAAAACCTGGAGCTTTGCCATGCTGGAAACGGAGGAAGACAGCCTGGCAGTAGAGAAATATCAGGCGGTTCAGAGAGCACTGTATGAGGAGAAAAACAGTGTGATCGGGGAAATTTACTGTGAACTGGTATCGGTCAGGGATCAGCTTGCCAGGGAGTATGAATATGATAACTATGCTGAGTATGCCTATGGGGGCTTGTATCTGCGGGACTATGACACGGCAGACGCTAAAGCCCTGTTCAAACAGGTAAAAAAAGAAGTCATGCCATGGCTGATCGAAATAGAATCTCTTTACTATGAAATGGATGATTCCGCACTGGAGGAGCTGAATGACAGTCCGGCAGCGGAGAGGCTTTCGGCTGTGCAGAAATACATTGGGGAGCTGGATCCGGAGATGGAAGAAGCCTTTGATCATATGCTTGCATATGATCTTTATGATATGGATGCGGGAGAAAGCAAGGCACAGACTGGATATACCATAGAACTTCCCTGGTACGGAGATGCTTTTATTTTCGATGCACCATATGGAACCTGGCAGGATTATGTGACAACCATTCATGAATTTGGGCACTACAACTATGCAGTCCATGAAAAGAGTAATCCATTGTTTGTCGTGAATAATATGGATCTTTGTGAAATTCATTCCCAGGGACTGGAAATGCTCTTTTATGATTATGATCAGGATATGATCCCGGGAGAAGCTGGAGACTTGTTCCGGCTGCAGGATGTGGTGCAGCTTGCAGAGCAGACAGCCAATGCCTGTATGCTTGCTGAATTCGAGATCTGTGTGTATGAAAACCCGGATATGACAAGAGAAGAGATGAACAAGCTGTACTGTAATCTGGCCAGAGAGTATGGAATGGCTGTAAATGATCAGGATATCCAGGAGCTGTATTTCTGGGTGGATATTCCCCATCTTTTTATGCAGCCCTGCTACTACCTTGGTTATGGTACATCGGCTTTCACAAGTCTTGATCTCTTTGCTCTGGCAGGAGAGGACAGGGAAGCAGCGGTTGATAAATATCTGGAGCTGACTGCTGTTTCTGCTGAAACACCTTACTGTGAAGCTGTGCAGAAGGTGGGACTACGGGATATCTTTGAAAATGGAGTTCCCGGAGAAATCCTTAAGGAAGTAAATAACAGACTTAAGAAGGATTACGAACAGTAAAGCTGAACAGGTCAGAGGGCTGAACAAGTATATGATCAGTGGCGTTACGGCTGCGTTTTCTGTATCATTTTCACATAACTGCTAGGGCTCATACCGGTTCCTTTCTTGAAGATCTGGGAAAAGTACATCGGATTGTTACCGCATCCGACAAGTTCAGCGACATTCGCGATCGGGACAGGATCCGATCCAGATAGCAGTTCTTTGGCTTTTTTAATACGCATTTCCGTCAGATAGGCAGAAAACTTCTGCCCGGTTTCTTTGACAAATTTCTTGCTGATATAATCTACATTCATGTAGAGCTCATGCTCTGCAATCCATTTTAAAGAAAGATCCGGGTTTTCTATGTGATCTCTGACATAGCTTTTGATCTTATCACTGATCTCTCCGGTAGAGGAAACAGGTGTTTTCATCTGCTGTAGATTGGTGAGCTGCTGTATCAGCTTTTCGCGGTAGACATCAATATCTGGTTCACGGTCGAGTGCGATCAGAAAATCAACGGCATCTACGATGCCAAAGGATGGCAGGACAGAAGCGGCATTCATGATCAGGGAAGGCGCGATCTGTTTTAAAAAGCTGAGCTGCTGTATATTCTCAATCTGTGAAAAAAGGAGGGAAAAAACAGCATCTGTATTTTCTGTACTGTGAAAGATCCGATCGGTGCACGTCTGGATATCCCGCAGGATATTATCATAGTTGTTGATCAAAAGGATGGACTGTCCATTGTAATAAAAGATTTCTTCATAGCGCCGGATCTGCGAGGTCAGCTTATGCATGGCAGCTTTCAGACTAGGAAAACTGCCATGCCTGACAAGCGGTGTTGTAGACTGCTTTGCAAAGGACAGCTCTGATAAATAGGCAGACAGTTCCGCATAAGTGTCAGCAGCAAAAGCCCGGAAAAATAGCACCATAGTGTTTTGGACATATATAAGATGGAGGCAGACACCGGGATAGGTCTCTTCCCAGAAAGCGCTGATCTTTTCAAATGCTTCTGTACGGTTGTGCGGTTCCAGATAGTATAGATAGCAGCCTTCATAAGGCTGTTCGACACTGCCGAAATGCCTGCGGTATTCTGCGTAAAAGGTATCTTCCGTTTCCGGTGTCAGATCCGTACCCTGCGCCAGATAATGGTTGATGATGCTGATCAGCATACCGGTGTAAAGCTGGCTTTTCAGCTGGTCGTGTTCCGCAAGGATATTTTTCTGAGCCAAACGGGTCTGATAGTCCTGTTTGATCTCTTTGATGCTATCAATGATCTGTAGCTCGCTGCACGGCTTGAGCAGATAGTGGCGGACGCCATACTGCATGGCAGTTTTGGCATACTCAAATTCATTATAGCCGGATAAGATGATAAACTGCATATCCTTGTTGATCTTGTGCATCCTTTCGATCAGCTCCAGACCGGAAAGACCGGGCATGCGGATATCTGTCAGGACAATATCAGGGTACAGGTCCAGAATCATATTATAGGCTTCGATTCCGTTTTTGGCGGTTCCTACAACCTCAATATCAAGTGCTTCCCAGTTGATAAAGGAGCGTATGGTTTCTCTGATTGTTTTTTCATCATCTGCAATTATTAGTTTTAACATACTTTACACCTTGCTTTGTGGAATGATAATTTCTGCGACCGCATGGTCTTCATCCGTATTATAGAGTGTCAGGCCATAGCCGCGGCCATAGATCAGCTGGATCCTCTGATGTATATTTAAAAGTCCGATACCGATACCATGTGATTTTACGGATCCGTTTTCCAGTTTTTCCAGCAAATGCTCTTCAAATTGTGAACCGTTATTGGTCACTTTGATATGGATGACATCGTCTAGAGCATACCCGCTCAGAATAATGTGACAGGTTTCTGTAATGACTTCCATGGCATAATTGATGGCATTGTCGATAAGCGGCTGTATGGTCATCTGCGGTAGTTCTGCATCAAGAATATCGGGAGAGATTTCTTCCTGATAGTCCAGACGCTCATCATCAAACCGTATTTTTTGAATCGTAATATAGTCGTTTACGATATGCAGCTCATGTCTGACTGTGAAATTATCATTTTTATGGCTGAGCGTGGTGCGCAGCAGATCGCCGAGAGCCTGTACCATTTCGGAAATGTCGGTTGCACCGATCGCTTTGGCACGCCAGTTGACGGATTCGAGTGCGTTGTACAGGAAATGCGGATTGATCTGCATTTCCAGTGCTTTCAGGTGGGCATCCTTTGTCAGGATCTCATTGACATAGTTCTGACGGATCAGGCTCTGGATCTCCACGGTCATCTGATCAAACTGCCGATGCAGGATCCCTGCCTCATCTACACGGTTTGCATAGGCCTCTTCTGAGACAGGGAGTGTTGATTCATCCTGCCCGAACTGCTTCATTTTATCGACGAGAGAGGCGAAGTCTGCGGTGACGGAGCGGATCATAAACCTAGAAAGAATAAACACAACCAGAATCGAAAAAAGCAGGATTCCAAAGGAAAGGTATCTGGTGAGTCTGAGTGTATGTGATATATACGTATAAGGGATCAGGCAGATATAGTCCCAGTTGTTATTGGCTATTTTTCCTGTTGTACAGAAATAAGGTAAGCCGCCCAGTGTCAGAATCTGATAATTCCCATGCAGATCCTTTTGCAACGTCTGAAGCTGTGAGGCATCCAGAGAGCGGGAGTGAAAGATCTCCTGCCCGTTTTCATATAGAATATATTGGGCAGAGCCGTTGTTTAAGATGGACTGGGTTGAAGAGCTGATCAGCTTCTCCAGATCCACGTTGACAACGACAGTACCGAGTGTTTCAAAGTTCAGATTTTGTACCCGGCGTGAATCTCGACCCAGAAACAGCCCGTATGTATTACAGTAGTCCGTGATCCAGCAGGCATAACCGGAGTTTTCTCCCGCAGCCTGTATGACAGTGTCTCTGATGGTGTCGGGCAGTTCACTGATGGCAGCCTTATAGCTAGAGGAGGTAAACTGCGGGTTGTACAGACTGATGTAGTTGATATCGCTGCTCTTATAGTTCTGATAGTAATCGATCAGAGAAGAAGTTATCATATTATCTACATTCTGATCCTGAATATCGGAAGGCGGCTCGTCCAGCAGGGAAATCAGATTTTTCCGGATCGCTTGACTGGAGATGATTGAATTTGTCATGGATTCGATATTGGCAAGCTTGGAGGAAATTTCCTCGGCACTAGAACTCAAAGAGCCGGCGAGAGCCTGGTAGAGCAGATTATTATAGGAGTGCATGAAGATAAAACTACCGCTTAGGGAAGCCATGCTTGTCAGAAAAATGGCAAAAGCGGTAATGAGTGTTATTTTTATTTTTAAGGGTGCATTGCGAAACCACACTTGCAGCGGATACTTTGTTTTGGGCACATTCTGACCTCTTTTCTTTTTGATTTATTAGCAGTATAGCTGAATATAACCGGAAATACAATTCTTTTTTTTGGCAAAATCGGAAGTCTGATTTTTAAAGGTTGACCTCGGATTTGTATATATGTTTTTGGATAATTCTACACCATAATAATGTTTGTAAAGCAAAAGCAGCATTGCACAAGACAACAGCAATGCTGCAGAAGATCTATCACTAAGGAGGTAAGATATGAAGAAAAAGTTTTTGAGCGTGGTATTATCCGTCGTAATGGCAGCTACTTTATTAGTAGGCTGTGGCAGTACAGGTGACAGTAGCAGTGATACACAGGTACCTGCAGCAGAAGAGAGCACAGACACAGCAGCAGAAGGAACAGATGCAATAGACGCATCGGCAGAAAAAGGTGCCAATCCTGCAGACTACAAAGTAGTCATGGTAGTAAAGCAGTCCGATTCCTGGTTCGATGATATGGCAACAGGTATTGAACAGCTGAAAAAAGATACAGGATTAAATGTATCCGTACAGGTTCCAGAAACAGGAGATGCAGCAAGCCAGATCTCTATTATGGAAGATCTAATCGCACAGGATGTAGATGCGATCTGCGTTGTACCTAACGATCCGAATGCACTGGTACCGACAATTGAAAAAGCAAGAGAAGCAGGCATCGTAGTTGTAACACATGAAGCACCCGGTATTGCAGACAGTGTTGATCTGGATGTAGAAGCATTTGTAAATGAAACATTTGGCGAATTATTTGCTGAAAAGTTAGCAACAGCTATGGGTGGCAAAGGTAAATACGCAGGCATTGTAGGCGGTCTTACAATGGAAACACATATGGCATGGTACGATGCAGCTGTTTCTTATCTGAAAGCAAACTATCCGGACATGGAAAATGTAGCAGAAGAGCCATATGAAGATGGTAACAGCGTAGAAGGCGCACATGATAAAGCTCTTGAAGTATTAAAAGCATATCCTGACATTGCAGGATTCTTTGACTGTTCCGCACAGGGCGGCGGTATTTGTGAAGCATTACAGGAAAATGATCTGGACGGAACAGTAAAAGTTGTTTCCCTTGCGCTTCCGTCTATGTCAGCAACCTACTTAAAAGACGGTTCTATGGCGAATGGTCTTTGCTGGAGACCGGCAGATGCAGGCTACGCAGCATGCTATGCAGCTTACCTGATCGCATCAGGACAGGGTGTAGCTGACGGAACAGACTTAAAGGCAACAGGCTATGAAAGCATTTCCTTGGACGGAAATATCGGTTATGGTAATGCACCACTTGAATTTACAGCAGACAATATTGACGATTACAATTTCTAAAACAAAGAAATAACGAGTCCGGAATCTTGTGGAATAAGAAAGACTGTTCGCGTAAGCAGCAGTTTTTCTTATTCTTGAGTGAAACCGGAAAATTACATTTAACATTTGGGAGGCAGGACGATGGAACCTATTCTTAGTGCCAGTAATATAAGTAAATCCTTTATTGGCGTTCGTGCGCTAAACAATATTGATATTACGATCAATGCAGGGGAAATTCATTGCCTTGCGGGAGAAAACGGTTGTGGAAAATCAACACTTGTAAAATGCATCTCAGGCGTATATACACCAGATGAAGGAACAATACAGATAGAAGGACAGACCTGCGGATCGATGACACCGATTGAAGCCATGAACCATGGTATTCAGGTAATATATCAGGATCTGTCATTATTTCAGCATATGACGGTTGCGGAAAATATTGCGATCAGCAAGCTGAAATTTGAAAATACAAAAATAATCAACTGGAAAACAATCAAAGCGATCGCAAAGGAGCAGCTTGACAAGATCGGCGTGACCATGGATCTGGATGAGACAGTCGGAGAGATCTCCATGGCAAATAAGCAGATGGTAGCAATTTGCAGGGCACTTGCACAGAATGCCAAGATCCTATTTATGGATGAGCCAACGACAGCACTGACGAAAACAGAGGTAAGTCATCTAATGAAGGTCATGCTGGAGTTGAAGAATAAAGGGCTGGCGATCGTCTTTATCAGTCATAAATTAGACGAAGTATTCGAGGTAGCGGATAAGATCACCATTTTCCGCAACGGTAACAAGATCGGTGACTTTAACAGCAGTGATCTGGACGAAAAGAGTCTTTCTTATTATATGACGGGAAGAGAAATTGAATATCCTAGTTATCACAGAACTTATAAAGATAATACACCAATTCTCTCCGTAGAGCATCTGACCAGAAAGGGACAGTACGAGGATATGAGCCTGACCGTCAGAGCGGGTGATATTATCGGACTGACAGGACTTCTGGGATCAGGTCGTACAGAACTGGCAATGTCTTTGTTTGGTCTGAACAAAACACAGGCAGGTGTGATCAAAATAAATGGTAAAGAGGTCGATATCAACTCACCGATGGTGGCTAAAAAATACGGTATCGCGCTTCTGCCGGAGGACAGATCCAGAGAAGGTCTGTTTATTGAACGTAAGATCAGGGAAAATATTTCAGTACCGATCATTGATACGATCTGCAAGAAGGGTATCGTAAACTGGAAAAAGGAAAATGAGATTGCAGAAAAATATGTGGAGGAATTGAAGGTACGGACTCCATCGATCGAAACGGTTGTAGGTACGTTATCAGGTGGTAACCAGCAGAAGGTTGTTATCAGTAAGTGGATCGCAACCAGTCCGAAGGTATTTATCATGGATACGCCGACAGTCGGTATTGATATCGGTTCCAAAGCAGAGATTTACGAACAGATCCATAAATTTGCCGATGAAGGCATGGCGATCATACTGATCTCTGATGAAATACAGGAAGTTATGGCAAACTGTAACAGAGTTCTTGTTATGGCACATGGCAAATGTGTTGTGGAGCTTTCAGAAGAAGATTTAATGCAGGAAGGCGCTGATAAGCATCTGGCTGAGATCATCGGAAACCAGAAGGAAAAAGCGTTATCCCAGGAGGTGGCACAATGACTAAAAAAATAGATCCATTTCAGAGAATGCTGCTGATCATTATTGTGGTATACAGTGTATTCGTAACGATCAAGAATCCGGGATTTTTCCAGATCCAGACAGTATTTGATATCATCAAAACCTCTTCTACGACAATGATCGTGGCAATGGGACTTCTGGTTGTTATGATATCGGGCGGTATTGATGTATCCTTTATGGCGATTGCTTTATTTGGCAGCTATACGTCGCTTTATATCATGATCCAGACGGGCATCAATAATCTGGCATTTGCATTTGCCGTTTCCATGACGATCGGTGTTGTGCTCGGACTTGCCAATGCGGTACTGATCAGCTGGCTGAAGCTTCCACCTTTTATTATTACACTCGGTACGCAGAATTTGTTCCATGGTATCATGACAACCTTTATCAGTGATAAATCGTTCGGTTCCGGTGTGTTACCGGAGTGCCTGCACAAGTTTGGACAGGGAACCTTATTTAAGGTAGCAACGGCTAACGGTTCTAAAGGACTTACCGTTTCTCTGATTCCGGTGCTAATCGCAGGACTTGCCACTTATTTTATTCTGAGGAAGACCATGATCGGACGTGGTATCGTGGCGATCGGTAATGACGAGGAATCTGCAAGAAGAGCAGGCTTTAATCCTTTTAAGATCCGGTTGTTTGTATATGCTTACTCAGGAGCACTTGCCGGTATGATGGGTATTGTGTATGCAGCACAGGTAAATGCATTGTATCCGAATAAGATGGTCGGTGATGAACTGATGGTTGTTGCGGCAGTTGTTATCGGTGGTACGAAGATCACCGGTGGTCAGGGCAAGATCTTTGGTGCAGTGCTTGGTGTACTGATTACATACCTATTAAATTCTACACTGATCATGATCGGTCTTTCTTCTTCCTGGAACAACCTGTTCGTAGGTGCAATCCTGGTCATTGCGGTAGCAATCACATCCTATCAGGAACGTGTAAAGAACAGAAAGCATTTGATATTTACGGAATAGGAGGAAAGGAGAATGAAAAAAGTGAAAAGCTTTTTGGAAAAAGATATCGATCTGAGTATTCTGATTGGACTGACTGCAGCGGTTCTTCTGATTGCGGCATTTGTATTCGGATCATCCATATACTCAGTCAGAAATATTCAGTCTATGGCATTCCAGATTCCGGAGTTCGGTTTTCTGGCACTTGCAATGATGTTATCCAACATGGTAGGCGGCATTGATCTTTCGATCATTGCCAATGCCAATACGGTGGCTATTTTTACAGCTTATGTATTAAACGGTACATGGGCGTTCGGAACGCAGGGGGGTGTCAGAGTTGCACTTGCCGTCCTGGTTGCACTTTGTACAAGCCTCGTATTTGGATTGTTGAATGGACTGATCATTGCAAAAACATCAGCACCGTCACTTGTAGCCACACTTGGTACCATGACACTCATCCAAGGTGTTGGCATGGCGATTACAGGGGGTACAAGCGTAGGAGACATCGATCCGTTATTTTCCTCCTTTGGTAAAGCAGTCTTTTTAGGACTTCCGGTGATCTTCTGGTTGTTTCTGATTGTAGCACTTGTGCTGGGTCTTATTTTATCCCTGACGGGATTTGGACGGAAGCTGTATTTATACGGTGGCAATCCGGTAGCAGCAAGATTTAGCGGTTTTCATAATGAAAAGATGAGTGTACTTGTATTTATGCTGACAGCTGTATTATCCGGTATCGCAGGACTGATCATTTTAAGCCGTGTTAATTCAGCAAAGGTTGGGTATGGTGATTCTTATCTTCTGCAGACGATGATCGTCTGTGTGATTGGCGGAATTGATCCGAACGGCGGAAAGGGGAAGGTCGGAGGTGTTGTGATTGCAATCATTCTAATGCAGGTAATGTCCAGTGCTTTTACGATCATGTCATTGTCCCCATATACAAAGAAGCTGATCTGGGGCATTATGCTGATTCTAGTGCTTGGCCTGAATCATATCATTGCGATCCGGTCAAAGAAGAGTACCTTAAAAAAGAGCATGAAAGCACTTGCAGGTGCTACAAAGTAGAAAGGAAGGTTTATTATGAACGTAGAAGAAAAATATACAGAGCTTTGCCAGACACTTTTGAAAGAACATAAAGAAGTATTTGAAAAACAGGATGTAGAGGAGCTTTCCAAATTTATGGATCTGATCTACAAGGCTGACAGGATCTTCCTCATGGGTGTCGGAAGAGAGGGTATTTCCACCAGAGGATTTGCCATGCGTCTGATGCATCTCGGAAAAGAAACACACTGGATCTGGGATGATACAACACCGGGCATGCATCCGGGTGATCTGTTCATTGCCACAAACGGTTCCGGTGCGATCGGGCATATCACCTATGTGGTAGAGCAGGCAAAGAAAGCAGGTGCCACAGTGGCAGTTGTGACAGGCTCACCAAAACAGACGTGCCCGCAGCTGGCCGATTTTACTTTGTTTGTACCGGCGGCGGTATTTAACGGAACGGATGACAGAGCTGTATCTTCCATCCAGCCAATGGGAAATCTGTTTGAACAGCATTTATATATGCTTTTTGATATGATCGTTATGATGCTCGAAGAGAAGCTGCAGGTATCTCATGAAGATATGGAAAACAGACATCGTAATATTGAATAAATTTGTCCCCCTTTATATTTTCCCTTATATATTTTTGAAAAGGCATACAAATAATCTTTGCGTGCCTTTTTGTAATAGCCTGGTTTTAATTTAATAGATGCCAGATACTATAATCTTATTGTGATTACTGAAAATGATCGTTTGGGCTGTTCTTGCATGGAGGAAATAAATTGATGTCAAAAGATGAATATCTGATTGCGGATGAGCCGCTTAAAGCGCTGAATGTTTTTTCAATGCCTATGATTCTCGGAAGCTTTTTTCAACAAGTATACAACATGGCTCGAACAGAACAAAAAGAAGGTGTACCGGAGAACTGCTCCGGTACACCTTTTACTCTTTGCCTGATCATTGACTTAGGAAGATCAGATCCTTTCGCCTCTTCTGTACTTGCTGACAACCCTCTGGATACGTTCATTGGGATCCAGAAGATCACTGATAGATGCATCGTGGTTCAGGGTGTCGATCAGGTAAGCGATGTATTTACTCATATCACAGTTGATATACCATTCTCTGGAGAGAAGCTCCGGTGTCTGGTAGATCAGGTTGGTGGTCAGGACTTTGTCAATGATACCGCTCTGATATGCCTTATCAAAGCGTTCCAGGCCATTTGTAAACAGACCGAAGGTAGTGCAGATAAACACTTTTCTTGCACGGCGCTCTTTCAGGGCAGTAGCAACCTCGATCACACTTTCTCCAGATGAGATCATATCATCAATAATGATCATATCCTTGCCTTCTACAGATGAACCAAGAAATTCATGGGCAACGATGGGATTTCTGCCATCAACAATTCTTGTATAATCACGGCGCTTGTAGAACATACCCATATCAAGACCGAGTACGTTGGCCATGTAAATAGCACGCCCCATACCACCCTCATCTGGGCTGATGACCATCATGTGGTCGGAGTCAAGCTGCAGATCGTCCACGTTGCGGAGCAGACCCTTGATAAACTGATAGGTAGGCTGTACGGTTTCGAAACCATGCAGAGGAATCGCATTCTGCACACGTGGATCATGTGCATCAAAGGTGATGATATTATCAACACCCATATGAACCAGCTCCTGCAGTGCCAGTGCACAGTCAAGGGATTCACGGGCTGTTCTCTTGTGCTGGCGGCTTTCGTAGAGGAAAGGCATGATCACAGTGATCCGTCTTGCCTTACCACCCACAGCGGCAATGATACGCTTCAGGTCCTGATAGTGATCATCCGGGGACATGTGGTTTTCGCGTCCACAGAGAGAATAGGTCAGGCTGTAATTGGCAACATCAACGAGAATATAAAGATCTGTACCACGGACAGATTCTAGGATCATACCCTTTGCTTCACCGGAACCAAAACGCGGTACCTTGGCCTTCAGAATGTAGGAATCGCGCTGATAACCTGAAAAGGCAAGGCTGTTTTTATGCTCGCTTTCACGGACAGTCCTCCATTCTACCAGATAATCATCTACCTTCTGACCGAGGGATTTGCAGCCCTCCAGGGGAATAATACCCAGAGATCCGACAGGTATGGTCTCAAGATTTCTTGTTTCTTCGCGTTGTGACATGGGAGTCCTCACTTTCTGTTCTGAAGTCTTTTTTTATACATCCGGATATCAGGTCCGGTTATCTTACAGATTTCGTAGTTGCTGGTGATTCTGGAAAAGATCCTGTCAGAATATCGGTTCCGGAAATCCTCCAGTGAAAGATTAGTGGATATAATAGTAGCTTTTTTACGCAGGTGTCTGTCATTGATCAGTGAAAAAAGCTCAGAGGCAATCAGGTTGTTGGTAAATTCTGTGCCAAGATCATCAATGATCAGCAGATCACTTTCGAACAGATCTCCATAGGAACTTCGGAGGTCATCACTGTTTCTATAGTCAAATTTATATTTGGACAGGGTATCGAAAAGTCCAGTAGCACTGAAGTAGATCACAGAATGACCACTTTCAATCAGCTCTTTGGCAATACAGCCTGAGAGAAAGGATTTGCCCGTACCAACTGTACCATAAAAAAAGAGATTGTGGTAGTCTGAATTAAAATTATTGATAAAGTTTCTGCAGGTGAGAACAGTATTTTTGAATCTTGTCAGATCCTCTCCCTGATAGTATTCATAGGACAGGGTAGAAAAATTCTCATTCTCCAGCATTTTGCGGATCCCGGACTGTTCGTACAGGAGATCGATCTGCGCCTGCAGAAAACAATGGCATTTCCTGCCATCGATATATCCGGTATCCTTACAGGCGGGACATTCATAGACCGGAGCAAGGTAATCAGTGGGAAGACCGGCATCTGTAAGGAGTGCATCCTGCTTCCTGCGCAGCCTTGCAAGCTCCGTTTTCAGATCCTCTAGGGCATCTTTGTTCCCGAGAAGAAGCTGTTTTCCCTGTCTGACAGAAACAGAGGCGATCTCATTTCTGACTTCATTGTAGCCGGGGATGTGTTTCATGACGTAAGCTGTCCGCTCTTCGAGAAGATGGCGGCTATTCGTCTGCCTGACTTCATAGAGCTTCATAATGGTTTCATACTGGGAATTGGTAAGTGCCACGGGTACGCTCCTTTTAGTTACTTAAGATCTCTTTTTCCAGAGTATCAAAGTCATAATCAGTGTGCATGAACTGGTTGAACTGTCCGTTCCTTAGAGCGGTTTTGGCTGCCGGCTTCCGGGAATGGGCTTCATCCATGGTACGGATATCTGCCTTGTGCTTTACGTGGTTTTCATGCCAGCTTTTCAAAATACTGTCAGCATATTCGAAGCGGTGCCTGTCAGTAGCAAGGACAGTTCTTTCACAGGCTTCCATGATGATATCGGAAGTAAAGCCATACTCTCTGACCCATTTCATGGCATAATCAGCTTCTGCCTTGGTCGGGATAGAGGATTTGCCAAGAGCCTTCATGATATCATATACGTTCTTGTCGTATTTGGCAGCATATCTGGCGGCCTGTGCAGGAGTAGAAATACCCTCCTGTGCCCAGCTGATGGCCACCTTTTCTATGTAACGGAAATCCCTCTTACCCTTTTCCACACAGTACTGGATCAGATAGTCGATCAGATCAACAGAGAAATGCAGTCTGTCTGAAAAGAAAAGAATGGTTTTCATTTCGGGGGCAGTCAGAGGTCTGCCGATATACTGTTCGGCAACAAAGATGATCTGGGAGGTTTCCTCGTTATTCTTAAATTCCTTCAGCTCATCCAGAGAGTAGGAGGGCTTTGCAAAAGGATCAGCCGTTTCAGCAGCTGTCCGGACAGCGGGCTCTTCTGTGATACTTCTGTCTGCTATATCCTTCTTCGAGACAGTAACAGGCATGCTGACGATTTTGGTCAGGGGAAGAACATCGTTTTCGCTGCGGCTGGTTACATCCAGCAGACGGATGCCGCACAGGGTTCTGTCCTCGTTATATTCCAGTGCGAGAAGATTATTCTTTTCCCAGTACTTCAGTGCCCGCATCACATCCTTCTCAGTGTGATTAAACTTGTCCGCAATATCGGACACACTGGTAGCCTTATGCGCACTCATCATACGCAGAAGATATAAATAGATCTTAATCTGCGCATCATTGGCATCCTTCATATATTCATCAATAAATAAATTGGACACAATGGTGGTATCGGCATAGTTGTCCTGGTAAATAGTAAAACGACTCACGTTGATCCCTGCTCTCTGCTGTTTACATTTTCATTTCAAAGCAAAATGATTATAGCATATGAAAAAAGAAATGCAAACCTCAATTTTTTCGGAAAACCCAGTATTTACAAGGGTTTCTGGACTTTGTGGACAATGTGGATAATGTGGATAGTTTACCGGAGGAGAAGAAAAACTATTGTAAAAAACAGGTAAAATCTGCTCCCACCATAAAAATAAATATCCACATACGAAAGAGGCCTTTGCAGCTTCCTGAATGTGGATATCGTGGATAAAAAATTATTTCAGAAGATTTTCTCCGATTTTAACAACATCTCCGGCTCCCATAGTTATCAACAGGTCACCCGGCTTACATTTTTCCAGAATAAATTTTTCGATAGAAGAAAAATCCGGGAAATAATAACAGGTTTTGCCAAGAGCCTCAAGCTCTTTCTGAAGTGTTTCAGAACTGATCTCGAGATTATCAGTTTCCCTGGCCGGATAAATATCCGCGAGGATCACATAATCGGCATGGGACAGGGCCTTTGCAAAATCCTTCAGAAATGTCTTGGTACGCGAAAATGTATGTGGCTGGAATACACAGTACAGATCCTTATGGGGATAATTTGTAGCAGCTTTCAAAGTCGCAGTAATTTCTGTGGGATGATGTGCATAATCATCTATTATAGTAATACCATTGATACGGCCCTTATACTCAAACCGTCTGTCAGTACCATGAAAATCGGACAGGGACTCTGCAGTAACAGATGGATCCACAGAAAGGAGGTCTGCGAGTGCAATTGCTGCAAGAGCATTCAGAATATTATGCTCTCCGGGGACAGACAGGGTAAAATGTCCGTCAGGAGCTCCTTCTCTCAGTAAGGTGAAGGAGGCACAGCCCTTTTCGTCATAAGTGATATCGGTGGCACTGTAGGTAAAGGAAGGATTCATACCAAAGGTGATAATGGGACAGGCCACGTCCGCTGTGATCTCGGAAAGATCGGAAATACTGCCATTTATGATCAGTGCACCGTCCGAAGGAAGGAGCAGGGCAAAACGGTGGAATGAAGAACGGATATCTGCAAGATCCTTAAAGAAATCCAGATGGTCTGCTTCGATATTAAGGATCAGACCGATCTTTGGATAAAAACTCAGGAAGCTGTTGGTATATTCGCAGGCCTCTGTTACAAAGTACTCAGAATGACCGATCCTGATATTGCCGCCGATAGTCTTCAGGATACCGCCGATGGAAAGGGTTGGATCGAGCTCTGCATGGAGCAGGATCTCAGAAATCATGGAAGTGGTTGTGGTTTTGCCGTGGGTGCCGCTGATGGCAATGGGGAGCTTATAATTCTTCATCATTTGACCAAGGAGCTCTGCTCTTGTGAGAAGAGGAAGAGAAAGCGCTGCAGCTGCCTGCATTTCCGGATTATCCGGATGGATGGCGCTGGTATAAACAACAAGATCCAGGTCACCTGACAGATTTTCGCGCCGCTGGCCATAGTAGATATGGGCACCTCTTTTTTCGAGAAGCTCAGTCAGGGGAGAGGGGCGCATGTCAGAGCCGGATACGGTAAAGCCTTCATCTAACAGGATCTCTGCAAGACCGCTCATGCTGATGCCGCCGATTCCGATAAAATATATATGAATGGGGTGGTGAAAATCGATCTGATACATGGAAATAACCTCCAAAGATAATTATACTGATATTATAAACATCCTATACAAAAAAACCAATAGCATTTTGAACAAAATGTATGGTCTGCTTCTTTTGCATAACACAAAATGTTGTAAACACGATTCGAAAGTGTAAATTTAAATAGTAGAGAATTGTAAGATATTTACATAAAAGCATGTAAAATGAGCAAAATTTTTGTAAAAAATATTCACATTCAAATGGTTATATGATATACTATTCGTAAACTTGATGATTGGAAACTGTAACGGTCTACCGATTATTAAGAACAAAATATTCACAAAAAATACTGGTAAGAGGTGACAACATGATTAAAAAGGAAATGATTGCCATGTTATTAGCGGGCGGTCAGGGAAGCAGACTTGGTGTGCTCACTTCAAAAGTGGCCAAACCTGCGGTATCTTTTGGGGGAAAGTACCGTATCATTGACTTCCCGCTCAGCAACTGTATTAACTCCGGTGTAGATACAGTGGGTGTGCTGACACAGTATCAGCCCCTCCGGCTGAATACGCATATTGGCATTGGTATTCCGTGGGATCTGGACAGGAATATTGGTGGAGTCAGTGTCCTGCCGCCTTATGAGAAGGTGACAAACAGTGAGTGGTATACAGGTACCGCAAATGCGATCTATCAGAACATTGATTACATGGAGAGCTTTAATCCCGATTATATCCTGATCCTGTCAGGAGATCATATTTATAAGATGGATTATGAAGTGATGCTGGATTTCCATAAGGAAAAGGGAGCAGAGTGTACCATTGCAGTCATGCCGGTTCCGATGGAAGAAGCGAAGCGCTTTGGTATTATGATCACAGATGAGGATAAGAAGATCACAGACTTTGAAGAGAAGCCTGCCAATCCGAGAAGCAACCTGGCATCCATGGGTATTTACATATTCAACTGGAAGACATTGAAGGAAGCCCTTCTTGCCAATGCAGACCAGCCGGGACTTGATTTTGGTAAGCATATCATTCCGTATTGCCACGGCAAGGGATCACCACTTTATGCTTTTGAATTTAATGGCTACTGGAAGGATGTAGGAACGCTGAATTCTTATTGGGAAGCCAATATGGAACTGATCGATATCGTTCCGGAATTTAATCTTTATGAAGAGTACTGGAAGATCTATACCAAGAGTGAGATTCTTCCTCCACAGTATTTCGCAGAGACCAGTCTGGTAGAGAGAAGTATTATCGGTGAGGGAAGTGAGATCAGCGGACAGGTTTACAACTCCGTGATTGGTTGCGGGGTAACCATTGGTAAGGATACGGTGATAAGGGATTCCATTATTATGAACGGAACTGTGATCGGGGATGGCTGTGAACTGAACAAGGCCATCGTTGCAGAGAAGGCCATCATCGGAAACAATGTGAAGCTGGGTATCGGTGAAGAAGTGGAAAATGAAACAGATCCGCATATCTATAACCACAGCATTGCAACTGTTGGTGAAAAGAGCGTGATACCGGATGGCATCACTGTTGGTAAGAATACCTGTGTATTCGGAACCACTACTGCTGAGGATTATCCGGATAACTGCCTTGCAAGCGGTAAAACACTAATTATTAAGGCGGGTGATGAAAAGTGAGAGCGATCGGTATTATTTTAGCAGGTGGCAGCAGCTATCGTATGAAGGAACTTTCTACCAAAAGAGCAGTGTGCGCCATGCCTGTGGCAGGAAGCTATCGTAGCATTGATTTTGCACTGAGCAATATGACGAACTCCCATATCCAGAAGGTAGCTGTACTGACCCAGTACAATGCCAGAAGTCTGAATGAGCATCTCAGCTCTTCCAAGTGGTGGGACTTTGGCAGAAAGCAGGGGGGACTGTATGTGATGACTCCGTCTGTGACAGCAGAAAGCAATGCCTGGTACAGAGGAACAGCAGATGCTATTGCACAGAATCTTTCTTTCCTGAAGAACTGCCATGAGCCTTATGTGGTAATTGCTTCCGGTGACTGTGTCTACAAGCTGGATTATAATAAAGTGCTGGAGTATCACATTGCAAAGAAGGCAGATATTACAGTGGTATGTAAGGACATGCCGGCAAGTGAGAATGTAGATCGTTTTGGCATCCTGAAGATGAATGAGGAAAGCCGGATCGAGGAGTTTGAAGAGAAACCGGTAGTTGCCAAGTCCAACACGATTTCCTGTGGTATCTATGTTGTCAGAAGAAGACAGCTGATCGAGATGCTGGAGAAATGTGCAGAAGAAGAAAGATATGATTTTGTTAAGGATATTCTGATCCGTTATAAGAACATGAAGCGGATCTATGGATACAAGATGCAGGAATATTGGAGCAATATTGCAAGTATTGATGATTATTTCAATACCAATATGGATTTCTTAAAACCGGAAATCCGGGATTATTTCTTCAGACAGTATCCGGATATCTATTCCAAGGTGGATGACCTTCCGCCTGCCAAATACAATGTAGGAGTCAGTGTGAAGAATAGTCTGGTTTCCAGCGGCTGTATCGTTAATGGTACTGTAGAGAATTCCGTAATCTTCAAAAAGGCTTATATCGGAAACAACTGTTATATCAAGAACTCTATTATTCTCAACGATGTGTACATTGGGGATAATACGCATATTGAAAACTGTATTGTAGAAAGCCACGGCACGATCAGAGCCAATTCCTATCATGCAGGGGAAGAGGGAAAGATCAAGGTTGTTATTGAACGCAGTGACAGGTATGTGATCTAAGCCACAGCAGCATTGATGCAGAATAAATAAACGAAACAGGGGAGAGGAATGCTATGCAGATTACAGATGTAAGGATCAGAAAGGTTGCGAAGGAGGGTAAGATGAAAGCGATCGTATCCATTACGATCGATGATGAATTCGTAATCCATGACATTAAAGTGATAGAGGGAGAAAAGGGCTGCTTCATTGCCATGCCGAGTAAGAAATCGACAGATGGAGAGTACCGGGATATCGCACATCCTATTAATTCCTCAACAAGAGAAAATATCCAGAAGATCATTCTGGATCGTTATGAACAGGCGCTGCAGGAACCGGACGAAGAGGCTTAGGCAGAGACCTGAAAAACCTGATACCAGTTACAATAAAGAGACTGAAAAGCCAGTATGATGATATGGTTTTTCAGCCTCTTTTTTTGAGACTTAAGACTGGCATTATTACCAGTCTTTTTTACTTTCTGAGAACGAAACAGTGTTTAGTAAAGATGTAAATTGTGCAATATGTCGGAAAACAGTTTTGCTTTTTGAAATTATTGCACCATATCGCACAAAATGATAAGATGTTATCAAGCGAAACGAGTTTACTAAAAGCTTTTAGAATAATTTAGTTTGGTGAGGATTTCATGAATATACGGGATATTGCAAAAATAGCAGGAGTATCTGCCTCTACGGTATCAAAAGTTATGAATGGAAAAGACCGTGATATCAGTGAGGAAACAAAGAAAAAAGTTCTGGATGTTATTGAACAGGAACATTATATTCCTTATTTTAAATTTCTGGAAAAGGAGGGGATGAAATCTCGTCTCATAGGGATGATTCTCCGCAAAGACAATCGGACAAAGCAGGAGATGCAGCTCGTAGCCGAAAAGGCCGCAAGGGAGAATGGTTACAGTCTTGTTGTCGGATATGCGGATGGTATGGAAGATACAAAACAGCTTGTAAAGGAGATGAAGACGAAAAAGATATCCGGATTTCTGATTGACGAGTCCCATTGGGTTGCAGATGGGAATATGGAAGATACAACGGTATATCTGAGTGATACAAGGACATTTGATGAGAGACAGAAAACAACATTTTATTATCGGCCATCAGAAGCTGCCAGAATAGCAGTTAGTCAGCTTTACAAAGAAGGGCATCAGAAGATTGCCTGTATTGTTACACAGCAGGATAAAAGTATTCTGGACGGTTATAAAATAGCAATGCAGAACAATAATCTGCACTACAATCCGTTGTGGATCTATATCTTTGATTCCGTGAACGACATTGAAAAAATTGGAATACCGCAGGTAATGAAAGAACGTGTAACAGCCATTGTCTGTGGATCACCGGAGGTTGCCTGTTACGTAGAACGTGTACTGTCCAAAAATAATACAGTAGTACCGGATGAAATATCCCTGATTTCCATAGGAGATGAAAATGAACTGGAATATGTGGGAAATGGTATTACGGCAGTGCAGTTTCCTATTGAAAAAATGGTATCCGCTGCAGTGGAATGTCTGCTGGAAATCATTAACCAGGAAAAAAGAATTGAGGTGGTCAGAAAATTTGAACCACAGGTCAAATGGAGAAACAGTGTAGTGAGACCACCGGCAGACAGACAGGGTGAGAAGATCGTAGTAGTTGGAAGTATGAACATAGATGTGACAATCTATGTAAATGAAATTCCAGGCGCAGGTGAAAACCAGATGGCAAATAAGGTGTATATTTTCCCGGGAGGAAAGGGAGGAAATCAGGCTGTCGGAGTTGGAAAGCTGGGAGGTCAGGTTTATATGATCGGATGTCTTGGCAACGACATGGAAGGAAAACAGATTTATACCAGTCTTACTGAAAATCATGTGCATGTAGACGGAGTCAGATTTAATACAGTGCTTCCTACGGGAAAAGCATATATTCATGTGGATCAGAGCGGAGAAAGTGCAATAACTGTTTATACAGGTGCTAACAGCGGTTTAAGTATGAAACAGATTGATCGATATGAATATCTGTTTGAAAAAGCAAAATATTGCCTGGTATCTACAGAAATTCCGGAAATGATAGTGGAGCATACTGTCAGACTTTGCAAGGAGAATGGAACACAGGTAATTTTGAAACCTACAGTGGCAGAAGTCCTGAATGAAAAAATATACCAGGAGATTACATATCTTGTTCCAAATGAAAAGGAATTGCACATACTGGTTCCGGGAAACGCGACAATAGAAGATAAGGCTTATATTTTAAGGGAAAAGGGAGTTAAGAATGTCATAGTGACTCTGGGGGCAAGGGGATGCTATCTGAAAAATGATGATTATTCTATGTACTTTGATGGTACCGGTTTTGAAGCTGTAGATACTACTGGGGGTGCTGATTCTTTTATCAGTGCATTAGCGGTTTATCTGAGCGAGGGAAGAAATCTGCTGGAAGCGGTTGAGTTTGCAATCTATGCTTCCGGGATCAGCGTTACCAGACATGGAGTGCAGCAGGCGTTGCCAGACAGAAGGGCTGTAGATATTTATGAAGATGAAATTCATTCCCAATATTACACAAGGAGGAAGGTGAAGGCAGATTGAAACAAATTTTAGTAGTGGGAAGTCTGAATATGGATACTGTGATAGAAACACCTCATATGCCTAAATGCGGAGAAACGATCACTGGGAAAAGTGTAGAACAGATTCCAGGTGGAAAGGGCGCTAATCAGGCATATGCAGTGGGAAAACTGGGGGGGAAGGTTGTCATGCTCGGAGCGGTTGGGGATGACACGAAAGGACAACAGCTTCTGGACAACCTGAAAGCGGTAAATGTGGATGTTTCACATGTGGAGAAACTGAAGGAGGTTCCTACAGGACAGGCTTATATTACGGTGGACAATAATGGAGATAACGCTATTATCATCATATCGGGAGCAAACGGAGAGGTAAATAAACAACTGATCAGTGAAAACCGGGAGCTGATCCGCAGAAGTGATATTATTGTCATGCAGCTGGAAATACCATTGGAAGTTGTTCAGTATGTCAAGGAACTGGCAGTAGAGGAGGGAAAGACGATTATTCTTGATCCGGCACCTGCCAGAAGGGATATACCGGAAAGCCTGTGGAATGGAATTGATTTTATTAAACCGAATGAAACTGAAATAGGAATTCTTACGGGAACCGACACCGGAGATCAGAAGGAAAGGATATGTGCAGCACGGGAACTTATCAGGAAAGGAGTAAAAAATGTAATTGTTACACTTGGAGGTAAAGGCTGTATTCATGTGACTGCGGACTCAGAAGAGTATTTCCCGGCACATAAGGTGAAGGCGGTGGATACCACAGCAGCAGGAGACTGCTTTACAGCTGCTTTTGCACTGGCACTCAGCCAGGGAAAAAACTGCAGAGAGGCAATTTCCTTTGGACAGAAAGCATCTGCCATAGCGGTGACAAGAAAAGGGGCGCAGACCTCTATTCCAACTTTGGAAGAAATTAGAGAATATGGAGGAGATTAAGGAAGAGATGCAAAAAATTATTATTGATACAGATCCAGGAATAGATGATGCGATTGCGATCTTACTTGCATTATCTGCAAAGCAAGAACTGGAAGTATTGGCGCTCACTACGGTAAATGGAAATGTGGGACTGGATAAGGTTACGAAGAATGCATTCAGGATACTGGAAATTGTCGGAAGGAATGATATTCCTGTTTATAAAGGAAGTGCAGAACCGCTGGTCCGGGTGCATGAGCATTGTGAAGCATTTCATGGAGATGACGGACTTGGAAATCTGCAGATGGCCGAGAGCCAGAGAATGCCGGAAGAAGAGGATGCTGTAGATTATTTGATCCGTAAAGTAAGAGAAGATAAAGGTAATATTACCCTGGTGCCGATTGGACCACTCACCAACATTGCAAAGGCAATTCAGAAGGATCCGGAGTTTATACATAATGTGAAAGAAGTTGTTATTATGGGTGGGGCAGAAAATGGTGGTAATATGACACCGCATGCGGAATTTAATTTCTGGATGGATCCGGAGGCTGCTAAAATTGTATTCCAGGCAGGATTCGAAAAAGTTACAATGATTGGTCTGGATGCCACACGGGATGTCTGGCTGAACTCAGACTTAAGAGAATTGCTCTGGCAGATCAATACACCGGCATCCCGTTTTATACATCAGATTACCCGTGTATATGTAGATGGACACTGGAATTATGCAAAAGAGATCGGATGTGAGCTTTGTGATGTATTGATTGTTGCATATCTGCTTAATCATGACATTGTAAAGACGAAGGAAGCCTTTGTAGATGTGGAAACAGAAGGACTCTGTCAGGGAGCATCAGTCGTATATCCCACTTTTATCTACAAGGATAAAAAGAAGAACTGTCTGGTGGCAACCGGAGCGGATAAAAAGCTGTTTTTTGAAACATTTTTTCACTACCTGTTTCCAGGATATGAAGATATCGTAAAACAATATAATGTATAGGATGAAGGGAGAAACACTATGAGCAAAGGAAAAGAATCAAAAATCAATTTAGTTACTATCTTAATTATTCCAATTGCAGTTGCTATTAACTGGGTTGGAGGAACACTGGCCGGTTTGCTGAAGCTGCCGATTTATCTTGATTCGATCGGAACTTTTCTGGTATCTATCCTGGCAGGACCGATCGTGGGATGTATTACAGGTATTCTGAGTAATGTTGTTGTTTCCCTGACAGCACCGACAGCTCTGCCGTATGCGATCGTAAGCGCAATTTTTGGTATTACAACCGGTCTTTTGGCTAAAAAGGGCATGTTTATTGATGTTAAGAGATTCATTATTTCTGGTGTGCTTATTATCTTAATGGGTGTGTTTGCTTCCATCTTTGTTGTAGTTGTATTTTTTGGAGGATTTGACGGAACCACAAGCTCAGCTATTATCGGAGCCATGATCACAGCAGGGGTTCCTTTCTGGCCAGCACAGGTAATCGGTAACTTCATTGCAGAGATACCGGATAAATTTATTTCACTGTTGATCCCTTATATGGTTATCCGTAATATGTCGGATCGAAATCTGTATAAGTTTGCAAATGGTCCTGTCTTTATTGAGGCCAGAAAAAGAGCGAAGGAAGCAAAGGATGCCCAAAAGTCAAAATAAGTATAACGGAAAACCAACAAAAAGATAGGAGAAAGAAATGCAGAATAATAAGGAACAGAAAAATATACTGAATCCTTTGACAAATTTATATATTATTTTGGCATTGGCAATCATTTCCGCACTCTTTGGTAACGGAACAGCTATAATATGTGTGCTGATAATGTTGGGGATAGCATTTATATACCGGACAGGAAAGGAATACCTGAAGCTGTGGGTAAAAATGATCTTCTTTGTAACAGTAGTCTGTTTTATTTTCCAGATCTTGTTTATTCCGGGGGATACTGTGATCTGGAAATTGTGGGTATTTTCAATCACACAGGAAGGCCTGGATAAGGCGGTTTCCCTGTGCTCGAAGATCCTGGGAATTGGTTCTGCCGCAATCCTGTCAGTAAAGATCCTGAATTTGAATAAACTGATGGCGGTACTGGAAAAAAAAGGGGTATCCCCGACAGTCAGCTATGTGCTGATGTCTACAGCAAGTATTATTCCGCAGATGAACAAGAAGATGGGGACTATCCTGGAAGCACAAAAATCCCGTGGGATTGAAATGGAAAGTAATCTTATTGTACGTGCCAAGGCGTTTTTTCCATCTGTAGGACCACTGATCCTGAATTCCATTGTCAGTGCAGAGGAAAGAGCGATCACGTTGGAAGCAAGAGCCTTTTCGGCTCCGTGTAAAAAAACAACCCTGCATGAAATCCCGGATACCGGGACAGATAAGGCAGTACGGATTCTGGCTATTGCGGCCGTTATTGCAGCGATTGGAGGAAAAATTGTCTTATGGATAGTATAGTCATTAAGGATTTAACTTATCAGTATCCGACGGCTGAGGCACCAACGTTGAAAAATGTGTCCCTCACAGTAAAAAAAGGAGAACTATGCGCCATTGTGGGAGCGAATGGAAGCGGAAAAACAACATTATGTAATGCAATTCGTGGTTTTGTACCTATTTTCTATAAAGGAGATATTTCGGGAGAAGTCCTTGTTAATGGGAAAAATGTGCAGGAGGAAGAACTGGGGACTACAGCGATGGATGTCGGATTTGTATTTCAAAATCCGTTTACTCAGATCAGTGGTGTTGCACCTACAGTTTTTGATGAACTGGCATATGGGCTCTGCAATATGGGAATTGAGCCGGATGAAATCCGCAAACGGGTCGAAGAGATCATGAAGCTGACTAAAACAGAAGAATTTCGTGATCGGGATCCGTATCAGCTTTCAGGCGGTCAGCAGCAGCGAGTGGCACTGGCAGCCGTGCTTGTTATGGGACAGGATATTTTTGTTATTGATGAGCCGACCTCCCAGCTCGATCCCCAGAGCACGGATGACATCTTTGAGATCATCAAACTCATGAAGAGCATGGGGAAAACGATCGTACTGGTGGAACATAAGATGGAACAGGTAGCAGAATATGCGGATCAGGTGGTTGTTATGGATGAGGGCAGGATTGTAATGGAAGGAACTCCGAAAGAAGTTTTTGCAGATCCGAAATGCAGAGAATATCATACAAGGCTTCCCCAGTGCACCCAAATTGCTCTGGAATTACAGGAACAGGGAATTGATTTGGATTCGATTCCGGTCACTGTAGATGAAATGATACAAATGCTGCAGGAAAAAAGGAAGAACTAGCAGAAAGGTGACGAAATGGCATTAGTAGAGGTAAAAAATATATCTTTTAAATATCCTAATGGTTATCTGGCTGTAGATGATGTGAGTTTTTCTATTGAAGCGGGAGAAAACATTGCAATCGTAGGGCAGAACGGTGCAGGAAAGACAACAACTGTGAAGATGCTGAATGGTCTTACAAGACCCTGCTCTGGTGATGTGCTGATCAATGGAGAATCTACAAAGAAATATACGACAGCACAGATGGCGCGTAGAGTAGGCTATGTATTTCAGAATCCGGATGATCAGATCTTTAATGCAACAGTTTATAAAGAAATAGAGTATGGGTTAAAGAAGATGAAGGTACCGGAAGAGGAAAGGGAACGTAGGATTAAGGATGCCGCAGAGTTGACGGGAATGGACAAATATCTGGAGGAAAACCCATATGATCTGCCACTGTCTATCCGGAAGTTTGTAACGATCGCGTCGGTGATCGCCAGTGACTGTGATGTGATGATCTTTGATGAACCCACAGCCGGGCAGGATCTGGATGGACTGGAAAGACTGTCACAGTTAAATCGCATTCTGACAGGACGTGGCAAAGCGATTGTGACGATCACACATGATATGGAATTTGTGGCAGATAACTATAACAGAGTGATTGTCATGTGTCAGAAAAAGGTTCTGGCAGATGGAAAGACAGAAGAGGTCTTTTTTGAAAAAGAGATTATGGACCGAGCCATGCTAAAACAGCCAGCAGTTGTAAGGATTGCAACAAAGCTGGGAATGACAAAGCATACACTGGATGTAAAAGAACTGGCACAATATATCAGAGAAAATATATAAGAAATTATAGCTGGGAAAGGAGACTACTGAAAAAGTGGTTTCCTTTCTTTGCTTCCAGCGGATAATGTGCTTTTTATCTGGTTGCCAAAAGTTTAGGGAATATGTTATATTGAAAACAACACAGGGGCATATGATAAATATGGCCTTGTTTTATCATGTATAAATAAATTTCAGCTATGCGTTCTTCCAGGCGCACGGAGCAGAAAACGAGGAAAAGAAAATGTATCTGATCGCAGGACTGGGAAATCCGGGAACAAAATATGAAGGCACAAGACATAATATCGGCTGGCAGGTCATTGATGAGCTGGCGGAGAAATATAATATAAGAGTATTGGAAAACAAGTTTAAAGGGCTGACCGGGAAAGGTATGATCGGTGCTGAAAAAGTGATCCTGTTAAAGCCACTGACCTATATGAACCTCAGCGGGGAGAGTATTGCGGAGGCAGTACACTTCTACAAGATCGATGAGACGACAGAACTGATCATCATTGCAGATGATATCAGTCTGGATGTAGGACAGATCAGGATCCGGAAGAAGGGCAGTGCAGGTGGACATAATGGACTGAAGAATATTATTGCACAGCTTGGACATGAAAACTTTGCCAGAATCAAAATGGGTGTCGGAGAAAAGCCGGCAGGCTATGATCTGGCAGATTATGTGCTTGGACATTTTTCGAAGGAAGAAGAAAAGATCATGGCAGAAAGCAGAAAAACGGCGATAAAAGCCATTGAAACGATCCTTGCAGAAGATATTGATAAGGCAATGAATCTGTATAACTCGAAGAAAAACCAGAAGGACTGAAAGGAACGGAAATCACATGAGGGCACTGACGGCTCCTTTATATGAGCTTTCGGAATTTGAAGAAATAAGGAAATTATTAAAAAAGCCGGGGAAATATGCAGCTCTGACAGGCTGTGTGGAGTCCCAGAAGCTTCATATGGCATATGGCCTTTCGGAAGGACTTCGGTGCAGGCTGATCGTGACCTTCAGCGACCAAAGGATGAAGGAGCTGCAGGAGGACTACCGCTTTTATGACAGAAATACGACCTGCTTTCCAGCCAGGGATGTGATCTTTTATCAGGCAGATATCCATGGAAATCAACTTACCAAGGAGAGGATCAGGTGTTTCCGCAGGATGATGGAGGGAAGGCCCTTTACTGTGGTGACGACCTTTGGGAGCCTTCTTGCACCGCAGATTCCGCTTTCTGTTTTCAGGGATAATGTGATCACGGTAAGCTGTAATGGCTCTTTGGATGAAAAAAAGATGGCAGAGGAGCTCGTGAAGCTTGGCTATGAGAATGTCTATCAGGTGGAAGCACCGGGGCAGTTCAGCATTCGTGGCGGGATCATTGATATTTACGATCTGACAGAGGAAAACCCGTACCGGGTCGAGCTGTGGGGAGATGAGGTGGAATCCATCCGCAGCTTTGATGTGCAGAGCCAGAGGTCTATTGAGAAGCTTTCTTCCATAACGATCTATCCGGCCTGTGAGCTGATCCTTACAGAGGAACAGCTGAAAAAGGGCATGGAGCGGATTGAGAAGGAAAGCAAAAGGTTCTCAGAAAAACTCCGGAAGGAATTTAAAACGGAAGAAGCCCACCGGGTGGAAGAGCAGATGAATACGCTGAAGGAAGAGGTATTTGCCTATAAGAGCCTGGCTAATCTGGATGGATATGTCAGATATTTTTATGAGGATACGGTATCTTTCCTGAACTGTCTGGACGTGGAGAACAGTATTGTTTTTCTGGATGAACCGGCGAGGATCAGGGAGCATGCGTCAGCAGTAGAACTCGAATTCAGGGAGAGCATGAGCCACCGTCTGGAAAAGGGCTATATTCTTCCGGGACAGGCGGATTTTCTGTATTCCGTAGCTGAGGTAACAGCCAGGATGTCCGCTTTCCGTCTGGCATCCCTGGCTGCACTTGACCTGAAGGGCGGACTGCTGAAGCCAGACTGGAAAGCAGATATTTCTGCCAAAAGTATCTCTTCCTATAATAACAGCTTTGAAGCACTGGTATCAGATCTGCAGAGATATAAGAAAAACGGTTATCGTGTGCTGCTGCTTTCCGGTTCCAGAACAAGGGCGAAACGACTTGCGGCTGATCTGTCAGAAGATGGACTGACATCATTTTATACCGAGGATCCGGACAGGGAGATAAAGCCAGGAGAGATCATGACCTTCTATGGAAGAGTATTCCGGGGCTTTGAATATCCGCTGCTGAAGTTTGCGGTCATTTCTGAGAGTGATATCTTTGGTGCTGAAAAGAAGAAAAAAAAGAAGAAAAAGCAGTATGAAGGAAGGAAAATCAACGACTTTTCCGAGCTGTCTGTCGGAGATTATGTTGTCCATGAAAATCATGGGCTTGGTATCTATCAGGGTATTGAAAAGGTAGAGGTGGAAAAGGTAGTCAAGGACTATATCAAGATCTCCTACAGGGATGGCGGCATCCTGTATGTTCTCGCGACAGGTCTTGATGTGATCCAGAAATATGCCTCTGCAGATGCAAAGGTGCCAAAGCTCAATAAGCTTGGGACAACAGAGTGGGTTAAGGTAAAGAATAAGACAAAGGCAGCAGTTAATGAGGTGGCAAAGGATCTGGTGGAGCTGTATGCCATCAGACAGCAGAGTGAAGGCTATTCTTATGGAAAGGATACTGTCTGGCAGCGGGAATTCGAGGAGCTGTTTCCTTATGAGGAAACTGAGGATCAGCTTTCTGCCATTGAAGCCACCAAGAAGGACATGGAAAGCAAAAAGATCATGGACCGTCTGATCTGTGGTGATGTGGGCTATGGGAAGACGGAAATTGCCATCCGGGCAGCGTTTAAGGCTGTTCAGGAGGGAAAACAGGTCGTATATCTGGTGCCGACTACGATCCTTGCCCAGCAGCATTACAATACCTTTGTACAGCGTATGAAGGACTTTCCGGTGCGGGTCGATCTGCTTTCCAGATTCCGGAGCGGCAGTGAGCAGAAGAAAACAATAGAGGATCTCCGGAAGGGACTGGTGGATATCGTGATCGGCACCCACAGAGTACTGTCTTCCGATGTAGTATTCAAGGATCTTGGACTGCTGATCGTAGATGAGGAGCAGCGCTTTGGGGTCGGGCACAAGGAGAAGATCAAGAAGATGAAGGAACAGGTGGATGTGCTGACGCTGACAGCGACACCGATTCCGAGAACCCTCCATATGAGTCTGATCGGAATCCGGGATATGAGCGTCCTGGAGGAGGCTCCGAATGACAGACTGCCAATTCAGACCTATGTTATGGAATATAACGAAGAAATGGTGAGGGAAGCCATTGTCAGGGAGCTTTCCCGGAACGGACAGGTTTATTATGTATATAACAGAGTCAATAACATTGCAGATGTTGCAGCACAGATCCAGAGTCTTGTACCGGAGGCTGATGTAGCCTTTGCCCATGGGCAGATGCAGGAACGGGAGCTGGAAAAGATCATGTATGATTTCATCAATGGAGATATTGACGTACTGGTATCCACAACGATCATTGAAACTGGACTGGATATCCCCAATGTCAACACCATGATCATCCATGATTCGGATAATATGGGACTGTCCCAGCTTTACCAGCTCAGGGGAAGAGTCGGCAGGAGCAGCCGGACAGCTTATGCCTTTCTGATGTATAAAAGAGACAAGATGCTGAAGGAGATCGCCGAAAAACGTCTTGCGGCGATCAAGGAATTTACTGAGCTTGGAAGTGGCTTCAAGATTGCCATGAGGGATCTTGAGATCAGGGGTGCCGGCAACCTGCTTGGGGTGAAGCAGTCCGGACATATGCAGGCGGTCGGCTATGACCTGTACTGCAAGATGCTGAATGAGGCGGTGAAAACGCTTAAAGGGGACAGTGTGGCGGAGGATTTCAATACCACAGTAGACCTGGATGTGGATGCTTATATTCCTCCGTCCTATATCCTTAACGAAGTACAGAAACTGGATATTTATAAAAGGATTGCCGGGATTGAGAGCCAGAGTGAGTGCGATGATATGAAGGAAGAACTGCTGGATCGTTTCGGGGAGATCCCGGTACCGGTACACAATCTGCTGCGTATCGCTTTGATCAGGTCTCAGGCACACAGACTGTACATTACCGAGCTGAAAGGAAAGAACGGTGAAATAAAGCTTCTGATCAAGGCGGATGCCAGGATCCATGCGGAGCGGATCCCGGAGCTTCTTGGGAAGATAGAAAAGCTTTCCTTCAATATCAAGCTGACAACCTTTGTGTATCATTATCAGAGATCTGGTGTGGCAGAGAAGGATGCCAGATCCCTGCTGCAGGAAACAGAAGAGCTTCTTAACGTCATGGAAGAGGTTCTTCTGTGACAGAGATCCTGCAGGATAAATATATGGAATAATTTGAAATGTGCGCTTTTGTGGCGCACATTTTGTCTTTTACACAAATCTTACATAATCCTTACCTCTCTATGATATTTTCTTATACTTTCTCATGCTAATATACAAAGCACAGACAAGGAAAGCACAGGCTCTTAAAATGTCTGCAGATGAATAACAATAAGAGGAGAAATGAAAAAATGAAAATGAAGAAGATTCTTGCACTGACATGTGCAGCAGCAATGGTGTTTGGTCTTGCGGCCTGCGGAAGCGCAGCGGCTGATACAACAGCAGCTGATACAACCGGAGCAGAGACAGCAGATGCGTCTGCAGAGGAGACACAGGCTCCGGCTGAAGCATCAGCAGATCTTTCCGGAACTATTTCCATGGCAGGATCCACATCTATGGAGAAGCTTGCCAATGCAGTAGCAGAGAGCTTTATGGCAAAGTATCCTGGCGTTACTGTAACAGCAGAGTTCACAGGATCTTCCGCAGGTATTGAAGCAGTAACTGCAGGAAGCGTAGATATCGGTAATTCCTCCAGAGCATTAAAGGATGAAGAGAAGGAAGCTGGCGCTGTAGAAAATATCGTAGCAATTGATGGTATTGCAGTAGTAACAGATCCTGCAAACACTGTTTCAGGGCTGACAAAGGATCAGCTGATCAGCGTTTATAAGGGAGAGGTTAAGAACTGGAGTGAACTTGGTGGTGAAGATGCACCTATTGTAGTGATCGGACGTGAAGCAGGATCCGGTACAAGAGGAGCCTTTGAAGAGCTTCTTGAGCTGGAAGATGCCTGCGCTTATGCAAGTGAACTGGACAGCACAGGTGCAGTGATCGCTAAGGTAGCAGCTACTCCTGGAGCAATCGGATATGTATCACTGGATGCACTTGATGATACAGTAAAGGCTTTTGCACTTGATGATGTTGAAGCAACTGCAGAAAATATCAAGGCTGGAAATTATTTCCTGAGCAGACCTTTCGTAATGGCTACCAAGGGTGAGATCAGTGAGCAGAGTGAAGCTGTACAGGAGCTTTTCAAATATCTGGCATCCGATGAAGGAAAACAGGTAATTTCCGGTGTAGGTCTGATCACCGTAGACTAAAGAGAGGTAATCATCTTGAACAAGCAGCAGACTTTTTCCATCCTGGGAAACCGAAAGAATAAGTCCGCAGTGGAGGAAATCGCACAGGTTATATTTACCCTGTGCGCATTTCTTGCCATATTGGCGGTTATTTCCATTACGGTATATATGGTGATAAACGGAACACCAGCCCTGTTTCAGGTAGGTATCAGGGAAATCCTTTTTGGAACAGCATGGAAGCCAACGGCGGAAAATCCATCTTTTGGTATCCTATATGTTATCCTGACATCTATTATAGGAACAGCACTTGCAGTACTCCTTGGCGTTCCGATCGGAATCCTGACAGCGGTATTTCTGGCAGAAACAGCACCGAGGAAGCTGGCAGCTCTCGTGAAGCCTGCAGTAGAGCTTCTTGCCGGCATCCCTTCGGTAGTATACGGACTTCTTGGACTGATGATCCTGAACCCTCTTATGTACAAACTGGAGCTTGCCATATTTAAAGGCTCAGATACTCATCAGTTTACGGGTGGAGCGAATCTGCTGTCGGCTGTGATCGTACTTGCCATTATGATCCTGCCTACGGTGATCAACATCAGTGAGTCAGCGATCCGGGCAGTGCATCCTTCCCTGAAATCAGCATCACTGGCGCTTGGGGCATCCCATATACAGACGATTTTTAAAGTGATCCTTCCTGCAGCAAAATCCGGTATCATCACAGCAGTCGTTCTTGGTGTTGGAAGAGCGATCGGTGAAGCCATGGCAATCACACTGGTTTCGGGAAGCAGCGTGAACATGCCTCTCCCCTTCAACTCCGTCAGATTCCTGACAACGGCGATCGTAGCAGAAATGGGATATGCATCCGGACTTCACAGACAGGTGCTTTTTACGATTGGACTTGTATTGTTTGTATTTATTATGATCATCAATATTACGCTGAACAGTATCCTGAAGAAAGGGGAAAGGGAAGATGCATGACAGTATCATGAACAGAAGGAAAAGGACATCAGATGTATTTGTAAGTGGCCTGATCAATCTTTCTGCTGCTTTTTCTGTAATCCTTTTGGCTGGAATCATTGCTTACGTGTTTATAAAGGGAATCCGGAGTGTGAATCTGCAGTTCCTGACAACGGTAACGAGTACCTTGAACAAAACTGTAGGTATTGCGGGAAATATAGTGAATACCCTGTATATTATCGTGATCACCCTTCTCATAGCAACACCGGTGGGGATCGGATCTGCTATTTATCTGAATGAATATGCAAAGCCCGGAAAGCTGGTAAGGGCGATCGAGTTTACAACAGAAACACTTTCCGGTATTCCATCTATTATTTTTGGTATGTTTGGTATGATGTTTTTTGGAACCGGACTCGGACTTGGCTACTCCATTCTGACAGGCTCTCTTACCCTGACGCTTATGGTATTGCCGCTGATCACAAGGAATACGCAGGAAGCGTTAAAAACGGTACCGGACAGCTACCGGAGCGGTGCCCTTGGAATGGGGGCAACAAAATGGTATATGATCCGCACAGTACTCCTTCCCTCGGCCATGCCGGGCATTATTACAGGTGTGATCCTTGCGATTGGAAGGATCGTTGGAGAATCGGCGGCGCTTCTGTTTACAGCAGGCAGTGGTTATCTGCTTCCGAAATCAGGGATCGGTTTCCTGAAAAAGATACTGGAATCAGGAGGCACCTTAACGATCCAGCTGTATTTAAGTATGGCTAAGGCCGAATATTCTACCGCTTTTGGTATTGCAACAGTTCTTCTTGTGATCGTACTTGTGATCAACTGGCTGACTAAGGTTCTTTCCAGAAAGCTGGATGTAACCAGAGCTGAATAAAGCAGGAAAAAGAAAGATAAGGGTATCATAATGAACGAAAACCAGAATAAAATTATCACCGAAAACTTAAATCTCTATTATGGAGAGAATCATGCGCTGAAAGACATCAACATGAAGATCCGGGAAGGGGCTATTACGGCATTCATCGGACCCTCCGGGTGTGGAAAATCCACCTTTCTGAAAACACTGAACAGGATGAACGATCTGGTAGACTGTGTCAGGATAGAGGGAAAGGTTTACCTGGACGGCGAGGATATTTATGATCCAAAGGTAGATACCACGCTGCTCCGGAAAAAGATGGGAATGGTGTTTCAGCAGCCCAATCCGTTTCCCATGAGCATTTATGACAATATTGCTTATGGACCAAGGATCCACGGGATCAAAAATAAAGCCGCGCTGGATGAGATCGTAGAAAGATCACTCAGGGGTGCTGCTATCTTTGATGAGGTAAAAGACCGTCTGAAAAAGTCTGCGCTTGGTCTTTCGGGTGGACAGCAGCAGAGACTTTGTATTGCAAGGGCGCTGGCAGTAGAGCCGGAGATCCTTTTGATGGATGAGCCGACCTCGGCACTGGATCCGATCTCAACTCTTAAGGTTGAGGAGCTGATGGAAGAGCTGAAGAAGGATTATACAGTCGTGGTCGTTACCCATAACATGCAGCAGGCAGCCCGGGTTTCTGATTATACCGCATTTTTCCTGGTGGGAGAAGTGATCGAATTTGATACAACAGATAATATCTTTTCAAGACCCAGGGATAAGAGGACTGAGGATTATATTACCGGACGGTTTGGCTGATATACTAGGAGAGGCAGAAGGAGAATAACATGTCACCCAGAACAACATTTATCAATGAATTAAACCAGTTAAAGGAAAATGTGGCTGATATGGCGACCAGAGTTGAGAAAAACTATGAAACTCTGTTCGAGGCCTATGAAAAAAAGGAAAAGGCTGCCATAGAAAAAATCGTGGCAGTGGATAAGGATATCAACAGAAGGCAGAGAGAGATTGAATCAGAATGTCTGTTCCTGATCACCAAGCAGCAGCCGATCGTCAGTGACCTGCGGGCAGTTACAGCAAGCTTGAAGGTGGTTACCGATATTGAGAGAGTAGGAGATCATGTGGCAGATATTGCAGAGCTGCTCATCCGGATGGATATGAAGGAGCTGGCAGCGTACTCTTCCCACTTAAATCCGATGATCAGGGAAACAAGAGATATGCTTCGGATGGCGGTGGATGCTTTTACCGGCAGAAATAAAGAGGAAGCGCAGGAAGTCATTCAGAAAGATGATGTTGTAGACGAGCTTTTTAATGCGGTTAAGAATGATGTCATCGAGTCTCTGAAAAAGGAAACCAGAGATGCAGATGAGTGTGTGGATATTCTGATGATAGCCAAATATCTGGAAAAGATCGGAGATCATGCTGTTAATATCTGTGAATGGGAGATCTTCAAAGAGACCGGAAATATCAGTGATATGAGGCTTTTATAAGAAAGAAAAGATATCCGGAAAACGGCAGGATGAAAATTTTTATATCCAAATGGGAATAAATAGTGTAGAATGAGAATCAAAGCGAGATTTTTACGCATGACCCGGAGGGATAACATGGATATTTTTTCGTTACTGTCGATGATCGGAGGCCTGGCTCTGTTCCTGTATGGAATGGAGGTTCTTGGTGATGGACTGAAGAAGGCATCCGGCGGTAAACTGGAGCACATTCTTGAGAAGCTGACGAGCAACAAGCTGATGGCTGTGCTTCTGGGCGCAGGTGTGACTGCAGTGATCCAGTCATCTTCTGCGACAACTGTCATGGTAGTCGGATTTGTCAATTCCGGTATTATGAAACTCTCACAGGCTGTGGGGGTTATTCTTGGTGCCAACGTAGGAACGACAGTAACAGCCTGGATCCTGAGCCTTACAGATGTAAGCGGATCCGGATTTTTCCTGCAGCTTCTGAAGCCTACTTCCTTTTCGCCGATCCTGGCAATTATTGGTGTATGTCTGATCAGCATGGGCAAGAAGGAAAGACAGAAAAATATTGGTACGATCCTGATCGGGTTTGCGGTACTGATGTTTGGTATGGACACGATGTCTACGGCTGTTGAGCCTCTGGCAGAGCAGCCGGAATTTTCACATATTCTGCTTATGTTTTCCAATCCGGTACTGGGTATGCTGGTAGGTCTGATCCTGACAGCAGTTATCCAGTCTTCATCCGCATCTATTGGTATCCTGCAGGCGCTGTGTGCAACGGGCGTAGTAAGTTATGCTACGGCGATCCCAATTATCATGGGACAGAATGTAGGAACCTGTGTGACAGCACTGATCTCCAGTGCGGGTGCCAGCAAGAATGCCAAGCGGGCAGCCCTGATCCATCTGTACTACAATATCATAAAGACAGTAGCATTTATGGCTGTTTTTTATGCACTGAATGCTTTTATCCACTTTGCGTTTCTTGAAGAGGCAGCGAGTGCCCTTGGTATTGCTGTGATCCATACGGCATTCAATGTGGCAGCAGTCATTATTATTTTCCCGGTTTCCTGGATCCTTGAAAAGCTGGCTTATCTGACAATTCCCGAGACGGAAGAGGAGAGAGAAAAGGAAGCCGAAAAATCCAGAAAAGAAATCCAGCTTCTGGATACCCGTTTCCTTTCTACACCTGGCTTTGCGCTTGAACAGTGCAAGAATGTGGCTGTGGACATGGCAGATTATTCCAGAGAAGCCCTGTTTCTGGCAATCCAGATGCTGGACAAGTTTGATAAAGCCTCTGCAGACAGAGTGGTGGAGCTTGAAAATATCGTAGATCATTATGAGGATGAGATCGGTGCTTATCTTGTCAAGCTGTCAAGCCGCCACCTGACTGAAAAAGACAGTCAGCATTTATCCGTACTGCTTCATAGTATCGGTGATTTTGAACGTATTTCGGATCATGCGATCAATATCATGGAAGCAGCGAAGGAAATGCACGCCAAGGAACTGGATTTTTCCAGGAAGGCAAGAGAAGAGCTGGGTATTTATACCGGTGCGATCAAGGATATCATCAACACCTCTGTTCTGGTGTTCCAGGAGGAAGATCTGAAGCTGGCTGCCATGATCGAGCCAATGGAAGAGGTGATCGATTATCTCAGTGTAGAAGTAAAGAAAAGACATATGAAACGCCTCCGCAAGGGGAAGTGTACGATTGAAATGGGATTTATCCTTTCAGATATTGTAACTAATTATGAAAGGGTATCAGATCACTGCTCTAATATTGCATTGTCCCTGCTGCAGCTCAATGAGGAAAACTTTGAAGCACATGAGTATCAGGAGGCAATTTCCAGCAAGGATAATGTTGCCTTCACAACAGAGGTAAAGCATTTGAAGGAACGTTATCAGCTGCCATAGAAAGGCGGGACTGTTATGGCATTTGTATATATTGTTGAGGATGATAAGAATATCAGGGAGATCGAGGTGATCGCCCTGAAAAATTCCGGATATGAAGTACAGGAGTTTGAAACTGCAGGAGAATTCCGAAAGGCATTTGAAGAAAGGCAGCCGGATCTGCTTCTCCTTGATCTGATGCTTCCGGATGCAGATGGTCTTGATATTGTCAGGGAGCTGCGTCAGGATAAAAGGGGAAGAGAGCTTCCCATTATTCTGGTGACAGCCAGAACGACAGAAATCGACAAGGTAAAGGGACTGGATATCGGTGCAGATGATTATCTGACAAAGCCTTTTGGCATTATGGAGCTGATCTCAAGGGTGAAGGCTCTTCTGAGAAGGACAAGCAGAGAGCAGAGCAGCAGAGTGCTCGAAATAGGAACAGTCCGTATGGACGATGAAAAGCACAAGGTTACAGCGGCAGGGGCAGACTGCGAGCTTACCTTTAAGGAATATGAGCTTTTGAAACTTCTTATGACGAATGCGGGTATTGTGACGTCCCGTGAGGAGATCCTGGAAAAGGTATGGGGTACTAATTTTGAGGGAGAATCAAGAACCCTTGATATGCATATCAAAACACTGAGACAGAAGCTTGGAGAGACCGGAAGCCTGATCAAGACAGTGCGGAACGTCGGCTATATTTTCAGTGCATAAAGGAATATACCTATGAAGAGAAAAATATATAACAGACTATTTGCAACAGCTACTCTGGCAATTGTGGTTACCCTTTTGCTTACGGTAGCTGTTTGTTATAATCTGCTGAAAAAGCAGGTGCTGGAGGACAGTGGGCACTATGCACAGATGGCAGCAGGGCTGCTGGAGGGCACCGAAGATATTGAGAAATCACTTGCACCTCTGACGGGAGAAAACGGTGCACAGGATATCCGTATTACTGTGATAGACCATGAAGGAGATGTGCTGTACGATTCCCAGGTGCGTGCGGACAGTCTTTCGAATCATAAGAGCAGGCCGGAAGTACAGGAAGCTCTTACAGATGGAAGTGGCTTTGAGATCCGAAGATCTGCCACACTGGATGAAAATACCTACTATTATGCCATGCTTCTGAAGGATGGGACTGTCCTGCGGGTTGCCAGGGAAGCTGACAGTATTTACAAGGTAATGGAATATGCAGTGCCGTATCTTCTGCTGATCGTAGTATCGCTGCTGGTTGTATGTGGGATAGTTTCGTATTATCTGGCAGAAGGGATCATCCGTCCTATACGGCAGATCGCAGAGAGCGGCGGGGAAACAGGAGAGGTTTCTTCTTATGAAGAAATGAAGCCATTCATTGAGGCTATCCGGAAGCAGCAGGATGACGTACTGGAAAATGCAAGGCTCAGGCAGGAATTTACAGCCAATGTTTCCCATGAACTGAAGACACCACTGACCGCGATCTCCGGTTATGCAGAGCTTGTGGAAAACGGCATGGTCGCGGAAGAGGGGGAGGTGCGTCGGTTTTGTGGTGAGATCCACAAAAATGCAGGAAGACTCCTGGTACTGATCAATGACGTGATACGTCTGTCAGAGCTGGATGATTCTGAAAATCAGGAGGCTATGGAACCTGTCAATCTTTATGAATGTGCAAAGAACTGTGTTGATATGCTGCAGCTGAATGCAGAGAAGCATGGTGTTACCCTTACGGTAAGTGGCGTGAATGTAGTGATATCAGCCAATCATCAGATGGTGGATGAGGTGCTTTACAACCTTTGCGATAATGCAATCAGGTACAATAAGGAGAAGGGAAGCGTCAGTGTGATCGTGGAAGACCGCCTGGACCTGGCAGTACTGACGGTGAAGGATACCGGTATTGGTATTCCGAGGGAACATCAGGAACGGATCTTCGAGCGCTTTTACCGGGTGGATAAAAGCAGAAGCAAATCCACAGGGGGAACGGGTCTTGGACTTGCAATCGTCAAGCATATTCTGCTAAAATTAAATGCGGAAATTGCACTAAAGAGTGAGCCGGGAGAAGGGACAGAGATCACGGTAACATTTCCTGCGATCAGGGAGGCCAGGTTCCGGCAGACGTCATAGAATAACAGGAGGCAATGAATATGGAGAAACCGGCAATCTGCGGAGGGGAACCTGTCCGCAGTACAAAAATATTTTATGGACACCAGTTTATCGATGAGGATGATATCCAGGCAGTTGTAGATGTGCTGAAAAGTGATTATCTGACCTGTGGTCCCAAGATCGGGGAACTGGAAGAAAAGCTGTGTGAAGTAACGGGGGCAAAATATGCAGTTGTATGCAGCAATGGGACAGCGGCACTTCATATTGCCTGTCTGGCAGCCGGAGTTATGCCGGGAGATGAAGTGATCACTACACCGATTACCTTTGCCGCCTCTGCAAACTGTGCACTGTACTGCGGGGCAAAGCCCGTCTTTGCAGACATCAATGAAAATACCTATAACATAGATCCGGCACATGTGGAGAAGCTGACAACAGAGAGAACAAAGGCCGTAGTAGCGGTTGACTTTACAGGTCAGTCTGTGGAGCTGGACAGATTGCTTGCCCACTGCAGAGAACATAATCTGGTACTTATCGAGGATGGCGCCCATGTGATCGGCACCAGCTATAAGGGCAGGATGAACGGATCCATTGCTGACATGACGACCATGAGCTTCCATCCGGTAAAGACCGTAACAGGAGGCGAAGGAGGTGCAGTCCTTACCAACAGTAAAGAATATTATGAGAAGCTTTTATTATATCGTGCCCATGGCATTACCAGAGATCCGAAGCTTATGGAGCATGAGCCGGATGGCCCCTGGTATTACGAACAGATCACACTTGGGATGAACTACCGTATGACGGATATGCAGGCGGCTCTGATCATCAGCCAGCTCAATAAGCTTCCGAGATTTATGGAGAGAAGAAAGGCGATAGTGAAGGCTTATAATGAGGCTTTTTCCAGACTGCCGCAGCTTTTTGTACAGCAGGAGATTCCGGAATCTGATACCACAAGGCATCTGTATATCCTGCGGATCCGCCCAGAGAAGCTGACGATTGACAGAAAGCAGTTTTTTGAGGCACTGGCTGCAGAAAATATCTGTTGTAATGTGCATTATATTCCTACCTATTATTTCCCTTACTATGAAAGGCTTGGTTACAAAAGGGGACTTTGCCCAAAAGCGGAGAAGCTTTATGCAGAAGAGATCAGCCTTCCACTTTACTATGCCATGACTGATCAGGATGTAGAGGATGTGATCCGGGCAGTTACCAGAATTGCAGAGTATTTTAAAGCTTAAGAAGCTGTAAGAGACACGAAAAGGCAGACAGTATAAGGGCGGAGACAAGAAGATATGTTACTCAGTGTGATTGTACCGGTATATAATATGGCAGAGGGCGATAAGCTTTCCTTCTGTATGAACAGTCTGGTGAACCAGACCATAGAGGACTATGAGATCATAGCAGTAGATGACTGTTCGACGGACAGATCATTGGAGATCCTTAGAAGCTATGAAAGAAAATATCCAGAGAAGGTGAAGGTGATCGCCTCACCGGAGAACCGAAGACAGGGCGGAGCCAAGAACCTGGGGCTTGCGAAAGCACAGGGCGAATGGATCGGATTTATCGACAGCGATGACTGGGTCTGTGATGATTATTATGAGAAGCTGCTGAAGAAGGCAGAAGAAACTGGTGCGGATATGGTTGGGTGTGATTATCATCTGACCGGAGAGCACAGCATGCAGATCGGCCAGATCGTACACAATAACAAGCCTTCACAGGCGGGGATCCTGAATGAGGAGAAATATCGATCCCTGATCCTGGACAGCGGCAGTCTTGTGGTGAAGATCTACAGGAGGCATATCATCCTGGATTATCCCAACCGTTTTCCCGAGCATATTTTCTATGAGGATAACGCAATCAGTAATTCCTGGATGCTGAGAGCGAAGCATTTTGAATATATCCAGGAGCCCATGTATTACTATTATCAGCATGACAGCTCTACGGTGCATACAATTACAAAAAGCCGGTGCGAGGACCGCATGGAGGCAGCGAGAGTGATGGTCAGGGAGGCCAGGGAATTTGACTATCTGGAGCAGTATTATCCGGAGATCGAAAGCAGCTTTACCACCCTGTTTTATGTAAATACCCTGTTTTCCTATATGGCTGGTGTGAAGAAAAAGGAATATGGATTTGTGAAAGCACTTTACCGGGAGATGAAAGAGACGTTTCCCGGGTTTATGGAAAATAAATATTATGGGGAGAGAGTTCATGCAGAGGAAAGAAAACTGATCCGTCTGCAGAGCAGATCCACCCTGTTGTTTATGCTGTATTACCGGCTGCTGTGGACCTACAGGAATCTGAGAAAGCGGTTGTAGATATGCTGTAAATGGGGTATACTTAAAAGGTATTTTTCCAAAAGAAAGGAAGGGCTTTCAAATGAAGAGAATCGGTATGTTAACGAGCGGCGGTGACTGTCAGGCACTGAACGCAGCAATGAGGGGTGTGGTAAAGTGCCTCGTAAACAGTAATGAAGATGTGGAAATTTATGGTTTCCTGGATGGCTATAAGGGACTGATCTATGGGAACTTCCGTATGCTTGCCGGACATGATTTTTCCGGTATCCTTACTAAGGGAGGAACGATTCTCGGCAGCTCAAGAGTTCCTTTCAAGACCATCAGGGAGCCTGATGAGAACGGCGTCGACAAGGTAGAAGCCATGAAGCAGAATTATTATAAGCTGCGTCTTGACTGTCTGGTTATCCTTGGAGGAAACGGCACCCATAAGACAGCGAACCTTCTTAGGGAAGAGGGACTCAATGTGATCACACTTCCGAAGACGATTGACAATGATCTGTGGGGAACAGATATGACCTTTGGTTTCCAGAGCGCTGTCAATATTGCCACAGAAGCTATTGACTGTATCCATACAACAGCATCTTCCCATGGGCGGACCTTTATTGTGGAGGTTATGGGACACAAGGTAGGGTTCCTGACATTGAATGCCGGTATGGCTGGCGGCGCAGATATTATCCTGATCCCGGAGATTCCCTATGATATTAACAGGGTTATAGAAGCAATCGAAAAGAGAAATCAGGATGGCAGCCGTTTTACGATTCTGGCAGTGGCTGAAGGAGCCATTTCCAAGGAGGATGCGAAGCTGTCCAAAAAAGAATACAAAGAAAAAATGAAGAGTTATAAATATCCTTCCGTTTCCTATGAGCTGGCAGATGAGATCCAGAAGAGGACAGGCGGAGAGGTACGTGTGACAGTACCCGGACATACCCAGAGAGGTGGAAGTCCCTGCCCCTATGACAGAGTATTTGCGAGCCGCCTCGGTGCAGAAGCAGGAGAACTGATCCTGAAGGGTGAGTACGGATTTATGGTTGGATATAAGAACAGAGAAATTGTGAAGGTTCCGCTTGCTGATGTGGCAGGAAAGCTGAAAATGGTTTCTCCGGATTCTGATATTGTCAAGGAGGCCAAGCTTCTTGGTATCAGCTTCGGAGATTAAGAGAAGGAACGCTTCCGGAAGGAAATATCAGAATGTCATATACAGCTCTTTACAGAAAATTTCGTCCCACAGTATTTGAAGATGTAAAGGGACAGGAGCATATAGTAACGACCCTGAAAAACCAGATCAGGGCTGACAGGATCGGTCATGCCTACCTGTTCTGTGGAACAAGAGGAACAGGTAAGACCACTATTGCCAAGATCTTTGCCAAGGCGGTGAACTGTGAGCACCCGGTGGATGGAAGTCCGTGCGGAGAATGTGAGACCTGTAAGGCCATTGCCGCAGGAGCATCCATGAATGTGATCGAGATTGATGCTGCATCCAATAATGGTGTGGACAATATCAGGGAGATCGTGGAAGAGGTTGCCTATTCTCCGGCGGCAGGGAAATATAAGGTTTATATCATAGACGAGGTTCATATGCTTTCCATAGGAGCGTTTAATGCTCTTCTGAAAACACTGGAGGAACCACCGTCTTATGTTATTTTTATTCTGGCTACGACAGAGGTACATAAGATACCGATTACGATCCTTTCAAGGTGCCAGCGGTATGATTTCAGAAGGATCACGATCGATACGATCGCAGACAGGATACGGGAACTGACAGGGATTGAGAAGGTTCCCATAGAGGACAAGGCGATCCGCTATATCGCCAAGACAGCAGACGGCTCCATGCGGGATGCCCTAAGCCTTCTTGACCAGTGTATTGCCTTTCATTTCGGACAGGAGCTGACGTATGATAAGGTGCTGGATGTCCTTGGAGCTGTGGACACGGAGGTATTCAGCAGGCTGCTCCGTGCTGTTCTTGAGGAGGATGTAAGCAAGACACTTGCCATTCTGGAGGAGATGGTGGTACAGGGAAGGGAACTGACCCAGTTTGTAACCGATTTTACCTGGTATCTGAGAAACCTGCTGCTTCTTAAAACAGCAGATGGGATCGAAGATATCATAGATATGTCAACAGATAATCTGAACCATCTGAAAGAGGAAGCAGAGCTTACTGACTATGACAGGATCATGCGGTATATCCGTGTGCTTTCCGATCTTTCAGGACAGATCCGGTATGCAGCACAGAAGCGTGTTCTGATCGAGATTGCCCTTATTAAGCTGTGCAGACCCCAGATGGAAGTGGATACATCATCTTTGTCAGAGAGGATCCGGGATCTGGAGGAAAAGCTGGAAAAGGGTATTGTACAGACGATCCCGGCGAAAGGCGGCAGCAGCCCGCAGCAGAGTATGGCTCAGCCAGAGCCGCAGGCACCCCTTCCAGAAGCAGTCCCGGAGGATGTCAGGATGGTGGCAGGTAAATGGTCTGCAGCTATTTCGGAACTGCCTAATCCTATGAAAACCTATCTGAAAGGGGCATATCCCAGCCTCTCGGAGGATGGGAAGCTTATGGTTGTTCTCAGTGACGGACTTCCGTTTGATTATTTCAGGCAGGAGGGTCACAAGGAAGAGCTGGAGAAGCACCTTTCCGGTTATGCGGGTAAGGCTATGGAGGTTGTTATTAAAAATGCACAGGCTGGCAGAAATCCGGAGGCTGTATTCCCGAATCTGACCAGACTGATCTCTGATAATATCCAGATCGAGATTGAAGAAGAGGAAGAACCGGAGGAGGATCCTCTGGAAGAAGAATTCTAAAAAGAAATTTTTATGTTGAGAAAGGAAAATAAAATATGGCAAAACGTGGAGGATTTCCCGGTGGTGGAATGCCCGGAAATATGAACAATCTGATGAAGCAGGCGCAGAGAATGCAGCGTCAGATGGAAGAAAACCAGAAAGCAATGGAGACAAAGGAATTTACAGCCAAGGCCGGTGGCGGAGCTGTTGAAGTGACAGTGACCGGGAAGAAAGAGGTCACAAAGGTTAAGCTGTCTGAAGAAGTAGTGGATCCAGATGATATTGAGATGCTGGAGGATCTTGTTATGGCAGCAACGAATGAAGCACTCCGTATGGCAGATGAAGCAAATGCAGAGCTGATGAACAAGATGACAGGAGGTCTCGGCCTCGGAGGAGGACTTCCGTTCTAATGGATCTTTATAGCGGATATATTAACAAATTAATTGATGAGCTGGCAGCTCTTCCGGGAATCGGAAACAAGTCTGCACAGCGTCTGGCATTTCATCTGATCAATATGCCAAAGGACAAGGTGGCCAGACTGTCAAAGACGATCCTGGATGCCAAGGAGCATGTCCGCTATTGCAAGGAATGTTATACTCTGACGGATGATGAGCTCTGCCCAATCTGCAGAAATGAAAAAAGAGATCACAGCACGATCATGGTGGTAGAAAATACCAGGGATCTTGCTGCCTATGAGAAAACAGGTAAATATGAAGGGGTATATCATGTGCTTCATGGGGCAATATCGCCCATGCTCGGGATCGGACCGTCAGATATCAAACTGAAGGAACTGATTGAGAGACTGAAAGGAGATGTACAGGAAGTGATCATTGCCACCAACTCAAGTCTGGAGGGCGAGACTACAGCCATGTATATCGGGAAGCTCATTAAGCCTACAGGAATTAAAGTGACAAGGATTGCCAGCGGTGTGCCGGTAGGGGGTGACCTTGAATATATTGATGAAGTTACCCTGCTGCGGGCACTGGAGGGAAGAACAGAACTATAACAGGAGAGGGGGTATCAGAAAATGGCAGTAAGAACAGAAGCATTTGGCAAAATGAAAGACGGCCGGGAGATCACAAGATTTTTTATCAGCAATGGAAAAGGCATGGAGGCAGGTGTCATTAATTATGGCGCGATTCTCGTAGACCTTTTGGTTCCGGATAAGAACGGACAGATTGCAGATGTGGTTCTTGGTTATGATACACTTGAGCCTTATTTTGAAAACGGAAGCTGCTTTGGTGCGACCATCGGACCAAATGCCAACAGAATTGCGAATGCCAGCTTTGTGCTGGAGGGAAAGAAATATGAGCTTGCAAGGAATGATGGGGAAAACAATCTTCACAGTGATGCAGAGCTTGGTTATCACAAGAGGATATGGGATGCACAGATTGAAGGAAATGGTGTGAAATTTACACTGGAGGATGCAGATGGTTCCATGGGATTCCCAGGAAACAAGAGGGTTTCAGTTACTTATACTGTAACCGAAGAAAATGAACTTCAGATCCATTATCACGGGGAAAGTGACAGAAATACGATCCTGAATATGACAAATCATTCTTACTTTAACCTTGCAGGACATGATGCGGGCAGAATTGAAGGACATAGGCTGTTACTTCATGCAGCAAATTATACACCGGTACTGCCAGGTGCGATCCCTACAGGAGAGATTGCTTCTGTAAAAGGGACACCCTTTGATTTTACGACAGAGAAGGAGATCGGAAGGGACATTAATGAAGACTGCGAACAGTTAAAACTGTGCAAGGGCTTTGACCATAATTTTGTAATAGATGGTGACTATGGCACCTTACGGGAGGCTGCAAGAGTGACAGAGGAAACCTCCGGCAGGGTCATGACAGTACTGACTGATCTGCCCGGTGTGCAGTTCTATGCAGGAAACTGTATCAGCAGAACGACAGGAAAGAATGGGGCAGTGTACGCAGAAAGAAGCGGATTTGCGCTTGAAACCCAGTATTACCCGGATACTGCCAATGAACCGGGATTTCCGTCTGCAGTATTTGGACCTGACAGGGCATATGATACAGTAACTATTTATCGTTTTGCCTGAAAGTCGAGCAATAAAGAAAAAGCCGGACAGGCTATGACAGAAAGCGCATAGATTTTCCGATATGATGAAGAAAAACAGATATCATGGAGGAACTATGCGCTTACCTTGGATAGTAAGGCAGATCGGAAATGCTTCCGGAAAGGATCGGATCTACATAGAAGATTATGCCTGTTCTTTTTTGGAAAACTGCAAAAAAGAGGAATCTCTGCTTCCTGTCAGAGCTGCACTGTATGGATATGCATTGCAGAAAGGGGAAAGCCATATCTATCTGATTTATGGTGTTTCCCATATTGCGGCAGAGCTTCAGCAGGGGATGAGCCAGGAGCAGATCCGGGAAATGTTCTTTTCAGAATATGAGCTGATCGGCTACGTGAACCTGTATGCCGGTCAGACACTGTTTGAAAATCCGGCTTCTCAGGATTCTTCCGGTAAAGCGGGATTTTTTATCTTTTATGAGAATAATGAAGCCATGCAGGATTATATGATATTCTGCAATAAAAGAAAACAGAGAATGCAGGAGAACCACAGATCAGGCGTTAAAGAGGATAAACACCTGGGGGTGAAGGGCGAAAGCAGCAGGAGACAGGGGAAGTGGACTGGCTTTTTTTCAATTTTTCTTCTGGCAGTTCTCATTCTGCTGACGGCAACAGCCTCTCTTGCGATTGGGGATTATGCTGCCATGCGGGAATTTGCGCTTATGGCGGCAAAGGCATTGCAGGGAGCCGGTTAACAGGATATCTGGAGAAAAATATGTCAAACATTCGGGACTATTTAAAAGAAAGAGAAAAACGTCAACAGACCGAAAAGACCACTGGTTACAGAGAAAAGATCAGGGGACATAAGCTGGCTATATTTTACAGGGCAGCGCTTGGGGTTATTTTGGTTGCAGCTGTGCTGTTCTTTTTTATATTTCAGTGGAAGAATAAAGTCTTCACAGAAAGCGTGATCACAGGTTCTACGCCGGTGACGATTGTCCAGGGAGCCAGCGTAAGGGCACTTGGGAGACGGGTGCTGTTATACAGTAAGGACGGTGTCAGTTCGCTGGATGAAAAAGGAAATGTGCTCTGGAACCAGACCTTTGAAATGCAGAATCCCATGACCACAATCTGTGGAAATGTAGCGGCGATCGGTGATTATAATGGCAGAACAATTTATGTGGTAAGTGGGGACAAGCAGCTTGGAACTGTGAACACTAATCTGCCGATCCGGAAGATCTGTGTGTCGGAGAATGGAGTAGTGGCAGCGGTTCTGGATGATTCTGACGTGACAAGGATCCTTCTTTATAATGGAAATGAAAATACGGATACTTCTATTGTAGATATCAAGGCTACTATGGATAAGAGCGGATATCCTCTAAGTATCTCTCTTTCACCAAATGGGAAACTCCTTGCCATTTCTTATCTCCATGTTGACAGCGGTGAAATGAAATCAACGGTTGCTTTCTTTAATTTTGGTGAAGTGGGAAAAAATGAAAGTGATAATTATGTGAGCGGTTTTGATTATGTTGATACGGTAGTGCCTTATGTACAGTTCATGAGCAGCAGCAATGCATTTGCTGTTTCAGATGACAGAATTGTATTCTTTTCCGGAAGTGAAAAGCCGAATACTACGGCTGTAGCATTACTGGATGAGGAGGTACAGGGAATTTATTACAATGAAAGCTATGTAGGACTGGTATACAGAGATCAGAGCGGAGAAGCTGCCTACCGGCTGGATGTTTATAATACAGGTGGTGACAAGATCCATTCCCTGCTGATTGATATGGACTATTCAGATATTGTATTTTCCAAAGACCAGATCATCATTTATAATGATATGGACTGCCGTATCTGTAATATCAGTGGAGTGGACCGGTTTACCGGTACTTTTGAAAAACCGGTAAGCCTGCTGATACCTACCTCTTCTGCTTACAAGTATACGGCAGTGACCAGCGGCTCGGTTGATACGATGGAATTAAAATAGAAAAGGACGAAGGAGAGGATGTATTATTTTTCGTTGGTGATAGTTGCTCTGATTTTTATCTGGCGGATTGCTGCAGGAGCCAAAAAGGGAATGGTAAAGGAACTGATCTCACTGATCGCCATGGTGGCGGCGGGTTTTTGTGTGATCCTGATCATGGGAGCGCTGAACAGTTATTTTGACCAGAGGATTGGTCAGGTGGTGCAGTTCATATGCGTCCTGTTTGCAGTCTGCCTGGTATACCGGCTTATGAGCGTACTGTTTACCTCACTGAAGCTGATCTCGGGTCTGCCGGTGATCCGCTGGCTTGACAAGCTGCTTGGGATGGTACTCGGAGTGGTGGAGGCAGGACTGATTACGGCTTTTCTGGTACGGATCGTAAAGGAGATTGGCCTGACATTCTTATCTGTATAATAGGATAAAAAAGATCAATCTAAAAAGTTAACAAAAAACAGTTGACATTTCAGAAAAAGGGACTAAAATAGTCCATAGTTTTAGAAATGAAATGCAGAGAGCAGGACAGGATGCTTTCCGGGAAGCATGGACAGAGAGCCGGCGGTTGGTGCGAGACGGTGTGTGAAGGAAGAGTATTATCCCCTGAGAGCAGTTCGGGTGAAGCATGCAGTAATCCGAAACGGAGATCCACCGTTACAGGGATACGTATTCAGCAGCAGTGCGGATATGATAAGAGAGGTCAATTTTATTGGCAATTGAAGTGGTACCGCGGAGAACAATACTTCGTCTTCTGAGTGAATCGGGAGACGGAGTTTTTTTGTTGTTAAGAAACGGTAAAGACTTCCTGAAGATCAACGTGTTTTTGATGTCAGACACCGGGCTTTGGTTTATGACCAAATGCGGGTGTTGAACATAAATATTTATATTCAATCAAAGAGGAGATAGTATTATGAACACACTGGTTATTGTACTGGTTGCAGGTGTATGCCTGGCTGCAGGTTATCTTTTCTACGGAAGATGGCTTGCAAAGACATGGGGGATCGATCCCAATGCAAAAACTCCTGCCGTAACAAGGGAAGACGGACAGGATTATGTACCCACAAATGGCTGGACAGTATTTGCCCATCAGTTTTCATCCATTGCAGGAGCTGGTCCTGTCACAGGTGCTATTCAGGCAGCCGTATTTGGATGGGTTCCTGTATTTCTCTGGATCGTCCTTGGCGGTATTTTCTTTGGTGCAGTCACCGACTTTGGTGCGCTGTATGCAAGCGTCAAGAACGAAGGAAAATCCATGGGACTTCTGATCGAACAGTATATCGGAAAAACCGGACGTAAGCTGTTCCTTTTGTTCTGCTGGTTATTCACCCTGATCGTTATTGCTGCATTTGCTGACATGGTAGCAGGTACCTTTAATGCCTATACCGTAGTGGATGGTGTATCACAGCTTTCTGACGCTGCGAAGACCAATGGAGCGGCCGGAAGCATTTCTCTGCTGTTTATTGTGTTCGCAGTTGTATTTGGTCTGATCCAAAAGAAGTTCAAGCTGACAGGCTGGAAGCAGGTTGTAGTCGGACTTATATGTACAGTGGCAGCTTTTGCAATTGGTATGGCATGCCCGATCACAGCAACCAAGGACACATGGAGTTATCTTACATTTGCTTATATCTTTCTGGCAGCAGTGCTTCCGATGTGGCTTCTGATGCAGCCAAGGGATTATATGACAACCTTTATGTTTGCAGGAATGATCCTTGGAGCAGTTATCGGGCTGCTGGTTGCACATCCTAAAATGAATCTGCCAGCATTTACCGGATTTCATAATGATACACTGGGAGATCTGTTTCCGATCCTGTTTGTAACTGTTGCCTGTGGTGCAGTTTCCGGATTCCATAGTCTGGTTTCCTCGGGAACCTCTTCCAAGACTATTTCCAACGAAAAGGATATGCTGAAGGTTGGCTATGGTGCTATGATACTGGAAAGTCTGCTGGCAATTCTTGCTCTCTGCGTAGCAGGCGCAGCTGCAGCTGCCGATGGTACTGCAGCAAGTGGAACACCGTTCCAGATTTTTTCATCAGGTGTTGCTGGATTTTTTGAAATGTTTGGTATTCCTGTATATGCTGCACAGTGCTTTATGACAATGTGTGTATCTGCACTGGCACTGACAAGCCTTGATTCTGTGGCCAGAATCGGACGTATGTCATTCCAGGAACTGTTCAGTGTAGATGATATGGAGCATGCGGAAGGCTGGAGAAAGGTTTTTTGCAATAAGTATTTTGCAACAGTATTGACACTTGCCTGTGGGTTTATCCTGACCAAGATCGGATATGCCAACATCTGGCCACTGTTTGGAAGCGCAAACCAGTTACTGAGTGCATTGGTACTGATCACACTCTGCGTATTCCTGAAGGTAACCGGAAGAAAGAACAGAACTCTGTTCCCTCCACTGATCATCATGCTCTGTGTAACCTTTACTGCGTTGGTTGAACGTACAATAGGTCTTGTAAAGGCATACAGTGCAGGAAGTGCAGTATTCCTGGTAGAGGGTCTGCAGCTGATCATAGCGATCCTGCTGATGATACTTGGTGTTACGATTGTGGTACATTCAGGAAAAGAGCTTGTTAAGAAGAAAGCAGAGAACTGATAAGAAGAAGGGAAGGAGCTATGTTAGTTTTATATGGCAAATAATATTGTAAAAATCGGTATGATCCAGATGAATGTTCTGTTTTCGGAACCAGATAAAAACATTCAGCATGCATCGGAGCTTGTAAAAAGTGCAAAAGCAAAAGGTGCACAGATCTGCGTTCTTCCTGAATGCATGGATCTTGGGTGGGGAAACCCTGAAGCAAGTTCACTTGCTGAACCGGTCCCTGGAAAAGTCAGTGATGCTTATCAAAAAATTGCTGCTGAGAATAAGGTATTTCTTGTTGCAGGACTTACAGAAAGAGAACAGGAAAAAATTTACAATACAGCACTTCTTATTTCAGATGGGGGAGAGATCCTTTATAAGCACCGTAAGATAAATGTATTGACCGGAGTGGAGGATGTCTATGCGATTGGAGACAGGATTGGCGTTACAGAAACTCCCCTCGGCAAGATTGGGATTGATATCTGCGCTGATAATTCATTAAACAGTCTTTCTATTGCTATTACTCTTGGCAGGATGTGTGCAGATATGATCTTGTCCCCATGTGCATGGGCTGTAAAATCGGATTATAATATTGAAACAGAACCGTATGGTAAGGAATGGCATATTCCATATGGAAAGATTTCCAAAATGTTTGGGATACCCGTTATTGGTGTAAGCAATGTCGGACAGGTGTCAAAGGGTTCCTGGTCGGGGTGGAAAGCGATCGGTAATTCAATAGCCTACGATAGTGACGGATCTTTGATCACAGTCCTTCCATATGGGGAATCAGAAGAATGTGTCCAAGTTATCGATGTGCATTTAACAGATAAGAAAGTGACTGGCACAGCACTTTCAGAAAAAATAGAGAATGAAGTTTGCCTTTGAGTAATTTAAAACGCTGGTAGAGCTGGTGACCTCTGCGATTATTTATTCGCAGAAGCATCAGCTCTTTGCATTCAAGGGAGAAGAATTCATATTAAATACTGCTGGTGTTCACTTTTCTTGTCGGACACTATTAAAACCGCTATTAGAACGCTATCAAGACTGCAGAAAATTGGGGATTGACATTAAGTCCAGTGCAGTGTTATAATCAAATTCCACCGTCTGAAAGAGCTGGTAAGAGATCCGGCGTGACGGAAGGGAGGTTTTTCTGAGAAGAAAAACAAAAATAAAAAATCTCAAAAAAGGTGTTGACACAGACAGAAACACATGATATTATATCAGAGTTGCGTCTGAGAGACACAGCAACGAATGCGAAGCAGATCTGCGATGCAGGTTTTTGGGGAATGCTTCATACAAAATCCCACTTTGCACGTACCTTGACAAATAAACAGTAATGCAACCCTGAAAATTCTAAATGA
>ERZ1026864.94-NODE-94-length-67109-cov-270.987980_pt1 | contig 67109 bp, 79 predicted proteins | sample MGYA00380162_ERZ1026864 | MGnify/ENA primary metagenome ERZ1026864 (study PRJEB33269, sample SAMEA4719798) | human gut metagenome | biome: human-associated habitat; feature: organic feature; material: feces | place: Cameroon | collected 2013-10 ... | reverse complement strand
CAGATTGGTTCATCGGGCGACTATGCTCAGATTGGTTCATCGGGCTACTCTGCTAAGATTGGTTCATCGGGCGACTCTGCTAAGATTGGTTCATCGGGCGACTATGCTAAGATTGACAGCACTGGAGAAGATTCCGTTATCATGTGTGCTGGAAACAAATCTAAAGCCAAAGCAAAGGTAGGATCATGGATAACGCTCGCAGAATGGAAATGGAATGACGAGAAGAATCGTAATATTCCTGTATGCGTTAAGACTGAGTACGTTGATGGAGAAAACATCAAGGCTGATACTTGGTATCAGCTTAAAAACGGAAAGTTTGTTGAAGTTGAGAAGTAGCTAACCATCCCTTTGGGATATAAATATAAGTAATATGAAAGAATTTCAGAAAAGAATGCTCGATGAGCACTGTGAGTTAGCAGACCGTTTGACAAAGTTGAACAATGCTTTGACTAAGGATGGTTTCCGTGAAAAAGTAGGAGACTATCAGTACAAGTTAATGAAGGAGCAAGCACAGGGTATGGAAATGTACTTTAAGGCTCTAACTGCTCGTATGGATGATATGGGCTTAATCAAGAATGATGAAGACTAAGTAACTAACCACCCTCTCCTGTAAAAGGGAGAGGGTAAAAAGAAGAGAATATGAGATTAAGTGAATTTAAAGCAGGTACTATCTTAGCTGATGGTAATGGTAAAGTGTTTATCCATGATGGCTTTGTTAACGCTGATGGATATGGTGTAATTATTGGTGAAGATTCTGATGGAATGATTCAGAAGTCCAATGGTATTGGTAACTGGATGAAGGAAGGGTTCTGTAGAGAAGCAACTTCACAAGAAATCATTGATTTCTTTGCCAAGGTTCGCAAGACACAGAAGATTATCAATTACTAAGAGGATAAGCAATGAACAAAGAAAAAGCTATTAAATATATCACAAAAGCCAAAGAACAGTTATCTGACGATTTGCTTTCTGTCAGATTTTGTAAAATGGCTCGAAATAATTTAGATAGGGCACTTAAAGAGTTGGAGGATTGATTATGACAAGAGAAGAAGCAAAAACCATGCTGCCTATTATTCAGGCATACGCAGAAGGAAAAGAAATTGAAATTTTTGACAAGACTAAAAGAATGTGGATAACTGCTATACTACCACTTTTTAACTGTGATTCAAGCTCTTATCGAATTAAGCCAGAGTCAAAATATCGACCATTCAAGAATGCAGAAGAGTGTTTGGCAGAGATGCAAAAACATCAGCTATTTGGATGGGTAAAAAATCAAGGTTTATATAGAAATATAGCTAATGTCATGAGTTGTTCTATAACATTTGCAGACAATGAGGCACGTGATGTTAATTACGAGCAAGCTTTTAAAAATTATACATTTGCCGACGGACTTCCGTTTGGCGTAAAAGTGGAGGAATAGTAATAGCACATTGTTTATGTGATTTTTGTGATTACAAGGATAAGTGTAAGTACTATCGAAAGGTAGTTGTTTGTCCTTATATAAAAGAGGAAGAATAGTTATGACAAAACCTTACAGAATCAGACATAAGGCTAGTGGATTGTACTACCAGCCTGCAATCAATCATAGTAATCTTTCCAAGAAGGGCAAGGTGTATATGACAAATAACTCGCTATTGATGTTAAATAATAGCTATGATTATATAGCTATTAGTGTTAGAAAAGGCACAAAGGTACATGATATTTTAGAAAAGGAAATGCCTTTAAAAGGCGTAGAAGTTTTTTATGGAAAAGCAGTTTGTTATCGTGTTCCAAAGAGTGAATTTGAAAAAGAAGAATTATAGCTTATGAAGATAGAAAATATCAAGTTCAAGGCTAAACGTCTTGACAATGGAGAATGGGTAAAAGGTAATTTAAGAACCTCGAAATCCGACAATGCAATGATAATCCCTATTGAATATAGTGGTACATTTCCTGTTGACCCTTATACCATCTGCCAGTTCACAGGGTTGACAGATTGTGAAGGCAATGAGGTTTGGGAAGGCGATATTATCAAAAACCATGATTTTCCATTTGAAAAGAGAACGGTAACTTGGGCTAATTGTCTATCATGTTTTATCCCAATCGACGAAGATGGAGCACAAGATAGACATCTTTCTCTCTTGGTCTTGTTTAAAAAATGGACTGTTATTGGCAACAAATTCGATAAGGAGGAGTAAGATAAAGCTATGGTAGATGTAAGTAATCAGCACTGGAACGAAGATGGAAGCATTACTGTTATATTGAATAGTATTGAAGAAGTTGAGGAGTTCGTTGAGTGCATAAATATATCAAATGGAGTATATGATGAAGAATAATATTTTAAACTTAATCAAGTCAGCCGTTTGGTTTGTCTTGTGTTTGCTCGTAGGCACATTGATATTTGAGGGTATTCGCTCGTTGACTAATAGCAATAAACCCGCAAAGAAAATTGGTATATCAGTATTCACAGAGGAAGGACACGATTATCTTGTTGTGGACACGAAACACGGAGTTTGTGTTATTCACGCAGAAAGCTGCCCTTGTCATAAAAAAAATAAGTAGCGTATGAAGAAACTATTATTAGCGTATGCGATATTACTTGCTGGTTGCACTGGCAAGACAGAAGCTGAGCATAAGCATATCGTAATTAGCAATGATTATCAGGACACCTGTATGATTGTTGCTAATGGCTATAGAACAATACCAATAGAATGTAAGAAAGGCTGGTCGAAAAGCAAGAGCAATGGAACAATTACCATATTCTTGTCCGACAAAGGTAACAGTCAAGTATGTAATGTTAATAAGATAATTTGCAAAATAGAATAATGAAAATAGAAATCACAAGAGTCACCGACTGGCAGCGTGTTGTAGATGCCGCTCGGTTTACGCAAGGCAAGAAGCCGTTAGGACGTGAGCCAAGCGATGAGTTCAAGAAACAGATGATTCTCAGCGAGCATTCACCGCTCAGAGAATTGGAGTTTGATATTAAAATGTATGGCATACCATACTGGGTGAGCAACCACTTTGTTCGCCACGTCCATGCCCAGCCATTCGTCTCCACATCACGACCAGATATTACTGGCTCCAAGGTATCTCGCCACGATATGCGTCAGGATGATTTGGTCAACTTGCAGCTATCTCTCAACGCTCAGGAGATTATCAATATTTCTAAGCTAAGACTATGCAACAAGGCATCCAAGGAAACAAGAGAGGTATGGTATAAGGTAATTGACGAGTTGGTTCAAATAGAACCTTATCTTGCATCCGCTTGCGTTCCTCAATGCGTTTACAGAGGATTCTGCCCTGAGGCAAAGTCATGTGGCAGAACTAATACAAACTTTTTCACATTTACAAGAAAACACTATAAAAATCTTGATTTATACAAAACAAATGAAATATCCAAAATATAACGTAAACGAATTTATAGGAGGGCACTTCGAGTACACCACTCCATGCCCTTTCGCCATACAAGGCAGATACACTCACGAAATCCTGATGGTAGGTAGTCTTGCTTGCCAGCGATGTGAATACTATCGAGGTGTCAACAAAGAAGATTGCATCGTATCTTGCGGAATAGTATAGTGCAGCCTATCTGCACTCATCATAATAATTAATCAGATTAACAATATGAATACAAAGAAAATCTCAATTATCCAACGTATCAAGGAGAAATTCCTTGGCAAGCAGTTCTTTATTGCAGTAATCGCAAACAAGGGAACCAGTTCCTACTTCGTCAACTCTACCATCTATCGCTCAGAAAAGGAAGTGAAGGCTTACAAGAAGTACATCACTACCGATGAGAGAATGAAACAGAGCTTCGATTTCGTAGGCTACTACTCCTTCCGTTCCAAGTTCGACTTCCGTATTCCTCTTAGCGGAAAGCCAGTATCACTTGAAGAAGCGAAGGAACTGGCAAATAAGTAGTATCGGAGATAAAGTTAATAGATAATACATATCTTATCAATTTACTTATTATTTTTGTGAAATGAAATTCAAATATATAATAGATAAAGTCAATGGTTTCAGGCATCGCAATAATTTTGTGATACTGGACGGAAGAGCGAACTCTGTCACACTCTCCAAGGGTATCTACGACCATATCATGCAGAAGGAGCGAACAGATTACTCTGTCTTCGTGTTCAGGTTATCAGACAGAAGAACATACGGATTCTGTATGCGTGAGGACTGGGAAGAACTTCGCAAGTCAAACACCGCCTTCACTCAGCTTCAATTCAATCAGGAGCATAAGAAGGTGGGATTCCGAAGCGACCTTCCTTCCATCACCGCCATCCTTGATGATTACAATCTTCCGCTCAACAGAATGGTTCGCCTGACCTGTATTCCACGCAAGTCAGGCAAAGGCGAGCCATACTACGAAATCATGCGACCAAACTTAAATTCAAGCACATGGCAACAAGACAAGAAGTAATTTTCGCAGGACTCACCAACTCTCCATCCGACTATGATTGTCAGGATGGTGAGTTGGCAACCTGCCTCAACCTCATCAACGAGGATGGGGCACTACACCCTATCCACCAGCCAGTAGTAGCAGAGCCGAACATCACGCTTCCAAACAACTCCTGTTCCATCAGGTACGTACATAATGTGACACATGCAAACAAAAATCATTCACACTATATTGTGAATTGCTCTAACAGTTCTCCTTATTCATGGTACTGGACAGAAAAGGGAGGAGACGGAACACCTCATGAGTTAAACCTCGGAGGCTTCAAGGTTAACTCAGTTACTGCTATAGGAAATATTATCTGCTTTGTAGGAGACAAAAATATACTTTATGCTTTTTGGAATAAAGATTCTTACAATATTTTTAATAAGAACGCATTCAACTATACTTTTTCCGTAACAAACACGTCAGGAGTTGAAGTTGATGCCATAGCTCAACTTGGCGATGATTTTCAAGGTTGCTTTTGGACGCCATCTTTTGGTTCGCAAGATTACGATAATTTGATTTTTGAAGGAACTAAACCAAATGGAACTAAAACAATTTGGAATGCCATTGACTCAATGATTAATAAGGCCATGAGTGAAAATGGGAATACTTACTTCAAATATTTAGTATTTGGAGTAGTTGCTTTGAGACTATACGATGGAACTTATAGTAACATTTCAAACTTGTTCGTCCTTTGCCCGAAGGAAAGTCTGAACAATAGTTTCTATTACAACGCAGACAAAGAGACAATAAAAAATACAGAATACTATAAATTTGTTCGTGCCAGCGGCTATATTCACAGACATCGGATAAATGTTCAACTCGACCTAACTGGTATAGAAGATTTTGTTCAAGGAGTAGATGTTTTCCTAACAAAAGGAACTGATTTTCTTTACTTAGATAAAGGGTATGACGCAACATCAACAGAAACGGTTAATAATTTAAAAAAGAGAAAAGGTACTATTACATTTGAACGTTTAAAGAAGTCTTCATTATACAGGGAATTTGATAACCTTACCTTTTATCATTCCGTTTATATAACAAAGGAAGACCTTGGAAAAGACATTGATTTGTTGAATGTGCAGGGAACAGAAGAACCTTTGTCGCTTGCAGACATGGGGCGAACCTCTATTGGTGGTTCTTGTGCTATAGCATACAACAATAGACTTCACTTGGCTAACATACAAAACTACATCAACGACATATTTTCACCAAACCCAATATATAAATTTGAACTCAACTCATCAGGCACTTTTTTCCCAGTTGAGAAAATAAACACGATACTTGGAAATTATATAGATGTTCCTTTGACAGACGAAGGTTGGTACGACCTTGAAAAACAGAGTTCTGATACAGCGGAGGTTATTGCTATCATTGATAACAAGTATTACTATAAGGCAACTGTACAATACCCTTTAAATCCTATATTTGTAGTTCCATTTCAAGATGCAAAAAGTGTCAAATTATACATCAAACATAAAGGCAAGCTCATGGACGAGATTGGATTTAGAAACATCAACCTTCACCAATCAGAAACATTTGGTATGTCGTATTATATATTTAATGCTGAGAATGGAATATTCTCTTTTATGCAAAAATACGAACTCTCAAATAATGGAGGTGTATTAACAAGAAGGCAAGGAGACACCTTTACTTCAACATCAAGTAAATTTTACGATGAAGCTTCCCAAAAATGCGATTCCGATGGAGCGAAAATAGAACAACTTGCTTCCCTAATCAAGGTCAGCGAAGCTGAGAATCCTTTAGTCTTCCCTGCAAAGAATAGCGTACAAGTAGGTTCATCCGTTATCTCTGCACTGGCAGCCAACACCCGACCAATCAGCGAAGGTCAGTTTGGTGAAGCTCCACTCTACGCTTTTACAGATGAAGGAGTATGGGTGTTAATGCTGGGCGAAGAAGGAACCTATGTGGCTCGCCAACCAGTCAACCGAGAAATCTGTTCCAATCCAAACGGAATCTTGCAGACAGATGATGCGGTACTCTATCCAACCAGCAGAGGTATCATGATGCAGCAAGGAAGAAATTCTATCTGTATTACAGACCAACTTGATGGCTATCCTTTCAACTTCATGGAAATGAAGTACGCTAAACAGATTATAGCCACCAACGAAACAGAGTCAGGAGAGATAAGTTATATCCGTTTCAAGGACTATCTTAAATCGGCTGATATGATTTACGACTACTACGATAATCGTATCATTGTCTTTAACCCGAACCAAGCATACGCTTACGTTTATTCGTTGAAGAGTAAGATGTGGGGAACAATGAAGAATGTGTTCAGCAAGCGAGTTAACATATACCCAGAGGCTTACGCTACCAATAAGGAAGGCAAGATTCTGAATGTATATGTAGAAGAACCATATTTCAACACTCCTTATTTCCTTTGCAGCAGACCTCTTACTATAAGCGACAAAGAGGTTTACAAGACTATATTTACTTGCATAGCAAGAGGATATTTCCGAAAAGAAATAAATGGCAAGTGTGCCATGGTTTTGTATGGAAGTAATAACCTCTTCGACTGGTATCTCATTAAAACATCAATCAACGAGTATCTCAGAGGAATAGCTGGCTCTCCATACAAATATTTCAGGGTTGCACTCATTGGCAATCTTGCCACAAACGAATCTATAAGCGGTCTATCTGCTGAGTTCCAGGAAAGATTACAAAATAAACTTAGATAATAATTTTCTTTTTCATTATAAAAACTAAAGGGTAGCAGTCCGTGATGGATAGCTACCCTTGCTTTATCTTAATCAAAAACCTTAAAACGGATGCAAAGCAATTCTTGCTCTGCCAGCCGACCGATTGCTTGCTTCCTTAATCTTCTGCTTCTTATCCTCAGCGAGTGCCCAGAACCTGTCAGAACCATCAGGATAAACAATCATCAGCCATTCATAAAGGCATTGGTTCACAATATAATCGTGAATATATACCGTCATGGTATGCACACTTGTCTTAGAGAAACCTTGCGGTATTCTCATAGCCAAGTAGTAAGCTTCCTCTTCATTGGTAGGAGAACCTATACACTCTTCCCACTCGTTAGAATCAAAGCCGCCACCAAGCATTTTCATCTTGGTGTACCTGAAAAGCATTTCATTGCAGTCTTCTACTGCTGAATCAAGAATCCTTGCCAGTTTATCCCGATTACCATCCTCGCCTACATCATAGATATTGTGAATAGAATGGGAATCCGCTACAGAACTGGAGATAGAGTCGGCATAGACGGCAGCCGTATTCTTGATGTCAAACACCAGTTCTTTCTTTTGAAGCTCTATCATTACCTTGTACCCAAGGTTACAAACTCTGCATTCTTGCATACACACCTCCTTTCTTATGCGTTAGGATCCGTTCTGCTTGGTCTCTCACGTCTGTTGAAGACCTCATGCAGGTTCTTGATAGCCGCAACCGACAATTCTGCATACGTCTTCGACTCGTTAGGGTTGGTAATAATAAACCAGTCCATCACAGCCTTGTTGATAATGTAGTCATGGATAGAACTTGTAAGAGCATCCTTTAAGGCGAGCGGATAGTTTGATGGAAGGGACAGGCTGATAACAATATTGGTACTATCATCAATCAACTCGTTGGAAGCTGTAGTACCATTGTCAGTTTGTACTGATTCACTCAACTCCACAAGCAGTTGACTATACGCATTCTGAATACTACGCAATGCCTGATTTTTGTCTTCATCATCATCGCTCGCCTGAATATTACTTGCCGCCTCTGCATCCATATCGGCAGCCCTTCTACTACGTCCTGTCAGGAACGCTTTATTTTGGAAGTCGTAAATGAGTTCACTCATATACAACGTAATCGTTAGACTTTTTCTTGCCATACTATGATATTTTAGTTCGTGTCGGTTTCTTTTTATAGAACGCTTTGTCCTTGATGTCGAGCAATAATGCAGCAGCGTTATCTGCATATTCCTTTACCTTATCGTTAGCAGTAATCTCGCACCACTTCCCTATAATGCTATTTACCATGAACGAGTTGGCTGACGAATTGATGGAACTGAGTAGATTTTCATCGAATCTGCTTGGCATTTCGAGTTCCCAAGTGATAGTCCCATCTACTCCTGAGCCACCTGAGATAAATCGTTTCAGAACGTTTCTTAGCGAATCCAAAGACTCATTAAAGAACCGCTCAATCATCGCCAAGTCAGCATCCGTCACGAATATCTGGTCAAAAGCCGATTTGCCATCCTCTACGGTTGTCTTCTTACCTATGTAGGCAGTAGTCTTCGCTACCTCTTCATAGATGTCACTTTTCCTGATTACCAATGTGAAATCTGCCATTCTTTATCTTTTTATAGAGTTTATAACCTAATATGATTAGCAGCATACAAAGTGCGCCAAATGACCATACAGCATACTTCAACTGGAACTGCTCCCACTTGGATAACTCCTTCTCTACAGGATAGGGCACTGGGACGGAATCTCTTTTCAGGAAGGAATCTACCTTAACCTTATACACATTCTTGAAGATAGTTTTCTCATGCCATCGGTCAAGGTAACAGGTATCTCCCTTTTGTCTGAGATATATAGAATCACGCACAAAAACGCTATCGTAAGTATGCAGCGTATCGTGTTTTATCACATTCTGATATACAATTTTTTCCATCGGAATGTACTTCGTTTTGCATCCCGACAGAAGAAATGCCACCAGCAAGATACCAATCACGTAGAGTGCTACTTGCCAAAAATAAGTATCATACCACTTTGTTTTCATAGACTAAACATTGAAAACCTTCTTTGCTCTTGTTAGGAACTTTCGCCTTGATTCCAAGCCGTTAGTTCCACCATTGATGGTCTTGGTAATAGCCACGAAACAATCACTATCAGCCAGTTTGTTCAGGTCGTGCTTCCACCACCACCACATCGCACTCTTAGTTGCACCCAAAGGCTTCTCCAGCAATTCAGGATGCTCCATGATGTCACCAGTACAGTGCTTGCTATTCTGATAAGCCTGATAGTTCGCCCTGCCTGTAATCTGTATCAATCCCCTACCACGATACTTATACCCGTCACCATCTTTCAGGTTCCCGAGCATATTCTTCAATCTGCCAACATCATACTTACGGAAGTAGTTCTTGTTGCCGAGTTCCTTGGTATATCTCAGTTCGCCACTCTCATGAGCAATCTGAGCCAAGAAGTGAGCCATACGTATAGGAGTATCAATATGATACGCCTCAGCATAACCATTAATATAAGGCAGAAAATCATTCACCCTATCCTTGGCATTCGGCATAATAGCCAAAATCTGTTCTCTTGTTACCTTCATTACTTACCCTCCTTTACCTGTTTCAGCATACTTACGAGTTCGTCCTTCACCTTGCTCTCAAAGTTGCCTAATTTTGTCTTAAAATAAATGTTCACTCCGAAAATAGCTCCAGAGTAAACAAGTGCTTGACTGATGTACCAGAGCACACCATCCGAAATAATATAGTTGTTCAGAAAGAATGATAGGAAGGCAAGGACGATGCCGCTAACTACCATTCCAATGGCTGTACCATATTGCAATCCTTCACGTACGTTTGGAGTCATAACTTATCTTTTTATACTATTAATATTAATAATATGCAAAAATAAGCTATGCCTTTCAATTCATCATCTTATCCGTTAATGTTATGCCATATCTTGCTCGTTGGATACAAACAGTCTGGGTCTTGAAGGTATTCTATCGCCATCAACACTACCATTTCCTTCAACTCCTCTGCATCCCCACTATATCGCTCCAGCAGAACATGATGGTCACTCCTCAGTAAATTCATAGTTACCGACAAGTCATGGATGGTATAGTCTGATATATCATCCTTATGTTTATCGAAAACCTCCTTTATTTCTTCGTCCGTAAAGAAAGGAGCCATGTGCTTTGTCCCATCAGCATCCTCATACCACATCTTACTGATAGCATCATCAGCAAAGTACTTGTCAAAATGTTCTTCACTCAAAACACCATGCACCATCGCACATAGATGATGCACCTCTACATCGCTCAATTTACATGAGAGATACTTACCAATAGCCTTAGCTATATTCAACATCTGTTCAGGAGTCATATCCTGCTGATACTTTTCAACAAACTCTACAAAATTCATACCTATAAAATTTAAAAGTTTATGATGCTGCAAAGATAAGAATATCTTCAACACAGCACCATAAACTCGCAAATATTCCTGTAGCTATCTGAGTATCAGACAAATACAGTTACGATAAAAACACCTCCTTTCTTTATTCGTCCTTATATTTGGTTCGTTTCTCTTTGCCCCTCGCCCAGATGTCGTTTTTCTTGCGTTTCGACACCTTGCCGAGTACATCATTTTCGTAAAGTTCGGGCTTATCTTCCCTACCTTTAGTCTCTGTAGCTATACCATTATTGGGATTGCTACCTTGGCTGGTATCGGGTTTTCCGTTGCCATACCATTCCTTGTCGCTTGGGTTATCTGCAATCATACTATTATTTATTAAATTAATAACTAAATTAAGCTGCAAGCGGTGGGGTCTGTCCGTCAGGACTCACTCCCTGACCACTCATCATCTGCTGCAACATCGCCTGAGCCTTTGGATTGCTCTGTGATGCCTGAGCCACTTGTGCTTGCAACTGAGGAGAGAATCCTTGTGGAGTCTCACCATTCTGAATGGCTTGCTGGTTGGATGCAACCGATTGCAGCAACTCCTCTCCAAATGGGAAATCTCCTACTTGCAGCAACTGCTCCAGCGTGATAGCCTGATTCTGCCACAAGGTCATAAGGAACTCATTCGCCATCTGCCTATATACTGGTGTAGCCGTACTTTCCGTGATATTGATGTCAAACTCCACGTCTCTAATCTTCTTAGGGTCATAGCGTACAATCTGCCCTGCCCTACCAACGATATTGAAGTTGCGAGCCACATCATAGTACTGCTGCATATTCTTCACGGTCTTGTAAGCACCATCAATGATAAACTGGCTGAAACTCTCCAATATATCAAGCAGCGACATGGTGGCATTCTGAGTCTGCTGGGCATAGAGCGAACCGCTCGTTCCTGAAACTCCTGGCTTTCCTTGTAGAGCACCATTTACTCCTGATATATCCTCGAAGAACTTCAACTGATAACTGAGCAAATCACCAATACCGATATTCGTTGAGTTGTTCGCCACTTGCTGAGGAACCTCACCGCTCTTGTTTGGCTTGTATCTCACCACACCGTTAAACCTACTCCACTCATCGCAGAAATCATCCCAACTCATATCGTCAGGCAGACAATCCTCAGGGCACAGAAGTACACCCTTGGCACTTGCACGCATAATGAAGTCGTACATCGTGATAAGTCGGTTAACATATCTCTGCTGGTCAATCACATCTTCCACGAAACTGTGAATCTCACCATCTATAAACGGATAGAACTTGAAGCAGTATGGATGCTCACCATGAGCATAAGGGGTCTCGCCTTCTCTCAGAATATCACCGAAAGGAGAAAGGTAGTAGAAATGCCAGTAATCATCCATGAACCACTCAGCTTCAATCAGAGGAATATCATCTTCCACCATGCCAGCAGCCAATCCTCTCTGTCTTCTGTCCGCATTCTCGGCATCTACAATATCAGCCTTATCCTCAATATCAATCTTGAAATCATCGCCATTGTTGTAGTCGTGACATCGGTATCTCGGTTTACTCTCCTTGCGCCAAACCTCAATCACTCGGCAGAGCGAAGGGTTTGCAGGATTCATGAAGTCGATGGTCTTAGGGTCGAACTCACCGAATCGCTGGGTGCAGTCAGCAATCACGAAATCACGGTTAGCCGCCAACCTGTATATCTCCTTCAACTTACGAGCCTCAGCAGGAGACTTGGCAAACTCTCTCAGTACGTTGCCGATGGTGATGTCATGCACCTCGCCCAAACAACTCACGTCCCAACCACGGAAATCCCTCATATTATTATCTATGAAGAAATTGTTCGGGTTCACGTAGTCCGTCCAGCAATCCAACCTACCTCTTCGCCATCCATACTTTTTCTTATAGATAGCAGCACCGCTTATCAGGAACTCTTCCATGGTTCGGGCATCCAGTTCCGCCTCTCGGTTCAGTTGTCGGCTGCATTGCAGCACCACGCTCATTGTCTCACCATATCGTTTCTCATCCTTATCTCTGGCGTTACAGGTTGGTTCCTTGCTCTGGGAGCGATATACACCCAGCACATTCTTCACCAATCTTCTGATAAGGTTGTTCTTTAATGGCTCGCTACCCTGCTCACGGATATAGTCTTCCTCCCTGATACGCTTTTTAAAGCCACACTTACTTTTGAACTCAATGGTATCTCCCCACTGGTCTCCATAGCAGTATCGCTTATTTCGTAATCTTCGCTTTCGGAAGTTATCCATGTTATTGTAGTATCGCTGAGCCTCCAGCAGGACAGCATACGCTCGTTCATAGGGCTGGTCGTAGTGTTTGAAACTCTGCTTGACGGTATCAAGTTCATCTCTATCCACCACCTTGCTCAGCGACATCAACTTAGCCTTATCATTTTTCTTTGCCATGATTATTGTGTTTTAGAATGTTCTGTTATGTTGGCAAGTTCAAATGCCGCGGACTTCAAACTTGAAGCTGTATCAGTATCACCAAGTGTCGTACAAACCAAAGATGCAGCCATATAAAGAATTGACTCCTTCAATTTCTTGCACATGAATATGACACCGTTGTCTATATAAGGAATAGGTATGTATGTACAGTTGAGCGTTTCCGTAGCAGTCTTGCAAGTATATAGCTCCAATTGTAAGTCACCATTGCTTTGAACCACGGCAGCGATTGGACGTTGAGGATTTCCACGGACTCCAAAACGATTGCTCTGCCAACCATACTCATCGTCCAACTCAGAAATTATCTTAGCAGGTCTCTCCCATCCAGACATCCTAACACTCAATAAGCGCAACAAGTCCCTTGGAAGCGGAACCTTACCAACATACATGCCGTTGTTAGCCTCCATCCGTAAGCTGCCATTGTCCTTGTAAGAATAGCCTGATAACATCTGCAATGGAGCATTGGACTCTATCAGTTTCGTTGCGTCAACCAACTTGCTCTTGATAATCTCACCCTGAGAGAGCGTATCGGAATCCGTTGGTATCAACTCTGCATTTTCTTGGTTACGGTCAAGTATATTTTTGATTTCCCTAACCAAACCTTCAACCGCATAACTATCCATATTACTCCAGTCCTTCTAGTTCAACACCCTTTTCCTTGGCAATAGCCAAGATGTCTTCCTTGGTCTTCATCTTGGAACGGCTCACACCATAGGTCTCAGCCAGATAGTCCTTGGCATCCTCAACGTCTGTCACTACGTGGGTCTTCTTCTCGTCAGCCACTTTCTTCTTTGCCTTGGCAGCAGCCTTCTTCTTGGCTTCCGCAGCTTCCTTCTTCTCGTCAATATTCTCCACCAAAAAGAACTTGTCGTTGAACCAATAATGAGACTCAATAGCCTTCTGTACCTTTGGGTCTCTTGTCATATAGACACTGCTGCCCGTACTCTTACCCTCAAAGACAATGCGCATTCGCTCATTACCTACCATAACGCTGAATGCCAAATCAGTACCTGCTTGATATTTATTAAACATGATTATACCTTATTATATATATGTGTTACTAAAAAAGGGATGGGGCTAGTGCCCACACCCCTCACTATTTAATGAATAAATTTGCAATTCTACTTACTGTTAGGCAGCAGCCTTGTTCTCGCCAGTTTCAGACATGCCATCTGTTGCAGGAACCGCAGCAAGGCGCATACGAGCGTGTGCCTTAGGATACTTCAAGTACAGACAAGCAACCTCCTGAATAACTACTGCATCGGTGTTACGGATGCCAGCCTTCTTTAAGTCAAGCACGTTACGAGTCCAAGACAAGTGTACTCGCTTAACCAAGAACTCAGGGTCAAGAGCAAAGCCGCAGTCACTCATACCGAAGATATCAAACAACTCAGAGTGAATCATCAGAACCTCACCAAAGTCGGTCTCCCAACTCTTGAACTTCAAGTTCCAAACCTCTACAGTGTCCTTCAAGCGGAACTTGTCAGAATCAATCTTGCTGAATGCACTCACGAAGTCAGAACCAGCGATAATCACCTTACGCTTGTTGCCGATACCAGTGCCAACAAACAAGTCCTTGGAAATGTCAACCAACTCCAAATCTGTGATAACTCGCTCATTCTTGTTGTAACCCTTCTTCATATCATCAGCAGTTGCAACATGACCAACTTCAATATCCTTACCAGCCATCCACCAGATACCCTTGGTAAACCACTGGGCAGAGTTGTTCTTGGTAGTATGCTTAATACAAGCCATATCACCGAAGAGATAAGTACCCTCCATGGCAAGGCGCATATCATAAATACTATCCTCTTCTATGTCTGAGAAGTCCCAATCCACTCGCTTAGCCGCAATCTTGTTGAAGGTACTCTCCTCAATCTGAATCATAAAGTTCTGACAGAACTGAGTCTCAGAATCAGGAAGGTTGTTGAAACGACCAGTCTGAACATCCAACTCGCCGCAACTCTTCGCCATACGGATAAGCACCTGACCCTTCTTCAAGGCTGGAATGCCGATAGCCTGCTTGTTGACCAATTCACCATTTACTGCAAACACAATAGGATAACCCTCATTATCCTTGCCGCAAACACAAAGTTCCAAATCAGGAGTAGGAGCATCTTTAATAGTTGAATAAGCAATACCCTTATAGTTGGTAATTGCCTTCACATCTACCACTCGGATAGTATCATCCAGTGTAAACATTTCAGGGTCTTCCACCTTCAACACCATAGATGTACCAGTACTCTTCACGGTGTCCTCCTTGACAGTTGTCTTGATAGGACGTGTGCCGATACTCCAGTATTCTACCACAAACGAACTTGCAGACTTGGTTGTCGCATAGCGTGAAATCTGGTCAACAGGAGTAGCCATCGGACGAATCTTGGTAATCTTGTCGTTGATGTCGTTCTCATAGAACTCCGTACCTTTCTCGTTATAAGCTTCACGACCCTTGGTTTCGGTAGCGATACCATCATCCTGACGAGCCGCACCACCATTGCCAGCTTCATCGGCAGCAGTAGCACCGCCAGCCTCAGCAGCATGACCACTCTCGGTAGTACCGCCATCAGGTAGAGCAGCCTCAGCCATGACCACATTACCATTCACTCCAAAAATAACTGCCATAACCATCAGAAAAATGGAAAGCAGCCGATTAAATGTACTTTTCTTCATTGTTATTCTGAATATTAATTAAACATTATATATAATCTTTTTACCTTATCGAATGTGCGTTCTCTTCTCGTTGCCACGCTCCCAGATGTTACCCCTACGTGAAGCCCTACCAAGCGCACCAAGATCAGGCTGGTTGTCTGTTGTCTTGGTCTCTGCATTGGCAGAATCAAGTTCAGCAGTACCATCGCCCTTCTTTCTCAGTTCAAGGTTCTTGACGTGCTTACTGTTCTTACCACGAACCTCACCCTCATGGGCAGCATCAGCCACATCGGTGTCATGATTCTTCGCCTTGATGAATGCAGTAATCATTTCCTCAGTAAACTTGCCCGTCACCACATTGCGCATAGTCTGAAAACATTGGTCGATAGCATTGTTCACCGCTTCCTCGCCATACTTCTCTTCCAACTTGTCGAAGACTTCATAGCTGGAAGGCATATTCTTGTCATACTCCTCCTGCAACTTCTTGCCGTTGGAAGCATTCTGCAAGAACTCAGACTGGGCAGATGCAATCTCATCCGCATTGTCAGGGTCTGAATAGTAGTCAATAGCATCCTCGCCATGCGTGCGAATCAACTCAGCGTAAGGACTCTTGCCAGCCTTCATCGCTTGAAGGAATGTAGCCGCCTCAGGGTCGCTACCAAGCCACTCTCCCATCGCCTTTTCGTTATCCTTGTAACCCTGCAAAGCCTTCTGGTCAGCATCATAATCGTCATTGATGGCTCCATAGATAGACTCATCGTCTGCATACTCGGTGTCAGGGTGTCTGGTCTTCAAGCGTTCCAAAGCCAAGTCTCTCTTGGTCTTGGTATCTTGTTGTTTAGCAGCACCAGCATTCTGCTCTGTATTTGCATTTTCGTTCATATATATATATGTATAAATTTATAAATCAATGCCCAAAAGTAACACATTTCGACTTATTATTAATCTTATCCGTTAACTATGCTTAATCATATCCGATTAATTTGGTTATTTCAATACATTTTTGTATCTTTGTCTCATATACGATGAAACATAAAGGCTCACGATGTGACTTTACAAAGGAACGTGACGCTGACATATTGAGGGCTTACAAAAAGATTATATCAGTAAGAGACAATATCGGCATCTTGGAGATTGAGCGAAGACTTTTGCAATCTCCAAGCAAACGTTTTTGGGTCTCTGTTGACCGAGCATACAACGTTATTCTCAATATGCTCAATGGTAAATCCATCAGCAGCATGAATCCACAGAAAAGAGCAATGTTTCAGGAGATTTTCCGCAGATACAAGATTTATTCAAAGGAGCATCCTTCTCTCACCAAGATGGATGCCATTTGGCATGTGTGTAATCAGGAAGCACCGAGTTTCTATCTCACTCCAAAATCCATGCACGTCATACTTCATAGAGTGAGGAAGGAGGAGAAGAAAAGATGCTACGAACTTCGTCAGAGAAGATTGCGCTTTATGCAGGGTACATTATAATAATATGTATCACGCTCATAGGATATGATGGCATGGGTCTCTTTGAAGGTTGCTCTATTCAGAACCGACTAAGCTACCCATTCTTTCATCAGAACATTTTTCATGCAGCCATCAACCTCTACGTATTCCACCAATGTTACCGAGCCATCCCTTGTGGTATCGGTCACATGGTAGCATTCTATCTTATTGCCGTAAGCTATCCTTTTGCATCATCCGTACCAATCATCGGTCTCAGCGGTTTTATCTATGCTTATATGGGCTTTATCGCTCCCTATGTAGAGAATAAGGTAAGATACAATCTCACCATTCTTCTATACATCTGTGTTGGAATCTTCTTCCCTTGCATGGCAGTTGGAGTCCACATCTATTGCTATGTACTTGGTCTGTTGTGGGGATATTTAAACGCACCGCTATGCCAAGACAAGTAAAACTGACAGATGCACTTGACAAACACGTACTGAGCATCCTGCAAGAGAACGAGAAACGAATCAAGGAAATCAACACACCATTCAATCCAATCAAGGGTGAAGGGTGTGGAGATAAGCGATTCCTGCTTTTCCTCCCTGACTTCCCGATACAGAAGCAGCAGCTTCCTATATCAATGAAGAAGATTCCACTCGTCAAGATGCTCATCGAGTTTGGTAGCTGCAAGGCAGTAATTGAGAAACTGCATAAGGATATAGACGAGTCGTACAATTTAGAGGATGAAATCGAGCAACTGGTTGAGCAGTTTACTCGCATCAGGATGAAGCACGACCCATTCTTCTTCTTTGCAACATTCATCTATATCAAACCAAAAGGTGGAGGCCTTCCCTTCCGTTTTGTACTGAGAAGACCGCAGCGAAGACTGCTCAGGTGGCTGGAAGAGCGAAGAAAGAAGAATCGCCCTATCCGTCTTATCCTGCTGAAAGCAAGACAATGGGGAGGTTCCACGGTAATACAGATGTATATGCTCTGGTTGCAACTCATGTGGCAGAAGGGTCTAAATTCGCTCATCGTGGCTCAGGTCAAGGACACGGCAGAAACCATCCGAGGAATGTTCGAGGAAGCCCTGAAAAACTTTCCTACCAAGTTCCTCTACGAAATGGGAGAAGCATTCTCTGAGAACGAACCGAAGTTTGTTGGTGTCGGAACATCAGGAAACGTCAAGAAGGTTCCTCAACGATTCTGCAAGATTAAGGTTGGTTCTATGGAACGACCGCTATCAGCCAATGGTGAAGACTACAACTTGGTTCACCTTTCCGAGGTGGGTTTGTGGAAGAAGACGGACGGAAAGTCTCCTGAAGAGGTAGTACAGAATGCTACCAATGGTATCTTGTACCGACCATACACGATGATTGCCTATGAATCCACCGCCAATGGTACTGGCAACTTCTTCCACAAGGAGTGGCTTGCAGCAGTCAAGGGAGAATCTCAGTTTGAGCCATTCTTTGTTCCTTGGTACGAGATATACGATATGTATCATCTTGAATTTGAAAGCAAGAAACAGAAGGTAGAGTTTGCCAAATGGCTATACGAGAACCGCAATAATACCAACACGATGTCTGACCGAGAAGAGCCAGGCACCTATCTTTGGAAACTATGGAATCTTGGTGCTCCACTTGAAGCCATCAACTGGTATATTGCCGAGCGCAAGAAGTTCACAGACCATGCCGATATGGCTGCTGGCTACCCTACCGATGATATTGAGGCATTCAAGCATTCAGGAGCCAAGGTGTTTGCCGAAGACAAGGTTGACAAGTTCCGCAAGGGATGCCGAGCACCTAAGTTCATCGGTGATGTCTATGGTGATGGCTACAAGGGCAAGAAGTGTATGCAGAATGTCCGATTCTGTGAAGACAAGCAGGGTCAGTTGTGGATATGGAGCAAGCCTGAAACCTTTGATGATTGCAAGGTAATAAACCGCTATCTGGTCGTAGTGGATATTGGTGGACGTAGCAAGAATGCCGACTGGTCTGTTATCTGTGTCTTCGACCGCTATTGGATGATGGAAGGTGGCAAGCCGTATGTGGTAGCCCAATGGTATGGGCATATTGATATGGACTTGCTGGCGTGGAAGGCTGCTCAGATAGCAAAATACTACAACGATGCTCTGTTGGTGATTGAATCCAACACCTTGGAGACGAAAGACAAGGAGCATATCTTGGAAGGTGGTGACCAGTCTGAGTTCATCCTGAATCAAATCAAGGACGCATACGACAACCTCTACGCACGCAAGCAGAGCGAATCAGACATCAAGAATAAGGTTCCAGTGAAGTACGGATTCCATACCAACGTGGCAACCAAGCCAATGGTTATCTCAGTATTGGTTCAGGTTATCCGTGAACAACTCTATGTAGAGCGAGACGATAGATGCTTAGATGAATATCTCACCTACGAGAAGAACGGAACCGTATATGAGGCAGCAGACGGAAAGCACGATGATTTGCTCATGACCAGAGCCATCGGACTCCACATCTGTTTCAATGAAATGGAAATGCCTAAGATGATAGAGTATAAGACAAGAGTAATGGCAAGAAAAGTTTCTGTTTCGGCAGCAACCATCATATAGTTCAAACTAAATAATTACGATTATGAAAGTAACAAAGATTTTCAAGCGCATCAAGTGCGAAATCATGTACCGCCAAGCTACGGCTAAGGCAGACTACGCATCCAAGAAGAACAATGGAGAAATCTTCTATGTTCTTCCTACACAGAAGGGCAACCTGATGATTATGAACCGCTCACTATTCGAGACGTTCAAGAGGACAAAACTGGTTGACAACGACATGAAGGTTAGAGACCTGTTCAGAGATTGTGTCTATCATACCAACTGCAAGAGCAAGAAGGGTAAGGCGAGCCGCAAGCGCAAATTTCTAAGATGGAAAGGACTTATTTAACAGTACTTCATTAACTGATAAGGTTATACAATTAGAATAAAAATATAACTTTGCAGAAAAAAAAGGACATGGCAGAAACTATCAATACACAGACTACTGGATATGAATGCGTTGGCATTGAAAAGATAGAACAGACTTACGAAGGTCTGTTCGACAACAAGCCAAACATCATAACCATATATCTTACAAACGGAGACACTCATCAGTTTAAGGTGATGAATGGCTCACAAGGAGTAGGTATAGACAGAATTGAGCAAAGGCAAACGTCCACCGTTAGTGGTGGAAGAAATGAGTTTGCCATTATTCTCACGAATGGAAAGGAATATACGTTCTCTACATACAACGGAAGCGGTGGCTCTGGGTCAAGTGGTAGTTTCAACCAAGTCCTACAGCAGCTTAACAACTTGTTGATGCCATCAGGAAAAAGCTACCTGTATTATAACGGAAGTGGTTTTGAGTGGAAATCTCCAGATGGCTCTACAGGCGGTGGTACAAGCATCGACCTCTCTGAGTACAGTTGGTGGGGAAGAAAGTTTGACCCTGCATCTAAGTCGATAGCAGGCGAAATGTCTAGTGTCACCGGTATAGAGTTCCAATCAACCAATGGCGAAACAGTCATCAGAAAGAAACTCCATCTTGACAAGAACGGTGACTTGTGCTTTAACGGAAACTTATATGCTACTGGTGGAATAACAGCTTTAGGAGTAGGAACTACAACTGGTGGTGGAAGTGGTGCTTCTTTGGGAACTCTTCTTACCAAACTTAATAGTGACAATCCTTTTCCTACCGCTAATGGTCAAGTACTAACTTATGATGGTAGTAATTTCGTTTGGAAAACTTTTACTGAAAGTGGTGTTGCTCTAAATCCTACTATGGATGCAATGAACAGAGGGTTAACAAAGACTTCGTATGGTACTCCTCAATTTCTTTATTGGGATGGTTCTAAATATACTTGGAAGAATGAATCTGAAATTAGTGGTGGTGGTGGTTCTATACAAGTTGCACAAACACCAGAATATGCTGGAGAAAGTGAGAATTGGGTTAGTACAACTAAATTACGTTTTGTAGGTATTACTGGTACAAAACCAACTATTAGGACAAATTCTGAAAAAAGTTGTGTAGATGTTGGTATTCCTGTTGGTGGTGGTAGTGGTTCTAGTAGTAGAATTGATACCATCAAATTGTTCAATTCTTTAGGAAACGAATTTGACTCTGTGAATCTAGGCAGTGGAAATACTATTGGATTTATGCAAGGTGACAATGTTACTTTGCAAGCAATTGTTAAGGACCACATCAACGTCATAAAGATTTCTGCTGAAGGTGGTAATGGTGGCAGTGGTGGTTCTACGTCAACAAGTGTATCTTGGTCAGACGTAACTAACAAGCCGAGCACGTTTACACCTAGCAGTCATACTCATTCAACAAGTGACATCAATGGTCTCTCTAATTACGTGCAGGGCATCACAGTAAATAATGCCAACAAAGCAACGCAGTTGGCAAACCCACGGCTCATTTGGGGACAGAGCTTCAATGGCACGGATAACATCAATGGCAACTTGTTTATGGGTACAGCAGGAGGTGATTCTATCCAGCTTTGGATGAACAACGGTAATATGCTTGACCGAAAAGGCAATGCACTTCATATCGGTTATGGACTGAAAGAATCGTCTGACGGAGAGATAAATTTGGATGCCAATATAACGAAGATTTATACCGACAATTACAGCAAGCACTATGATTTCAAGAGCAATGTCTTTGATGTTAATTCAAACCAAATACATTTTGGTTCTGAAACTAATGGTGGAAGAATATCTTGGGATGCAGCTAATAAAGCTTTCAAAATAGAAGGAAATGTTTATGCTACTGGAGGTATAACAGCACTTGGTGTAAGTAATAGTGCCACTACAAGTAATAATGTTGACTTTACATTTAAGAGTGTAACTGCAAATACTTTTAATGTTAAGAATAGCATACAAATATCTGATAGTCTTGAATTAAATAGGGATGGTGAAGATGTTTACTTGTCTAGTAGTAATACAAATACAAGTCATTTTATATATCTTGATGGTACAGATAGAAATTATTATTTAAACTCGTATGGGAGTGCTTGTTTTAATAGTTTAGCTTGTGATAATGCTCTTAATTTTTCTAATGTTGAAAATTTTGATATTGTTGAAATAACTAGTAATGGTTTTAAAATTAAATTTGAGTATGGTGGTAAAACATATAGTTTTATTCCATCTGAAGGTAGTGTTACTGTAAGTTAGAATATTATGAATATAAATACAAATGGAAGAGCTGCTTTATATGCTAGTATATATCCAGCTATAGAAAGAACTTGTGTTGCTAATGGTTGGGCTAGTGCTGTTCATGGTAGTGTAGTTACTGACTTTGACTTAATGTTACAACCTTATGCAGATAAAGCAATACAAGTTAAAGAACTTCTTTATAAGATAAGAGCAGTTTTAGAACTTGGTAATATTCCAATTCTGTATGCAGGTAAGTCTCATCATAACAGATGTATGTTTGGTATCTGTATAACTGAAAATATGTATCTAGATATATCTGTTATTGATGATGGTACTATAGGTGTTGAATATTTAAAGAAAGGAATGATATGAAGAAATTTATTCAATGGTTGGCAAAGGTATTCAATGTTAACATTACAATAGAGAAGATAGTAACCAAAGAGGTAGTGAAGGAAGTTCCTATTGTAAAGGAAGTAACTAAGTATCTTACTAATGGTACTATTAAAGGTGATATTAATGTAGTAGGTAATCTTTCTGTTGAAGGAAGTATTACGGCTACTGGTGGTATAACTTGTTTAAAGTAGTGAATTATGATAGACGAAGAATATATAGTTAAAGCTCCTGTTAGTATTGGTGATGTTCAAAAAGTACTCAATACTGACGATAAAGATATAGGTAAATTATGTACTAATTCTACTATTAATATGTGGTCTAAACATAAGCCTGTAGATGGTGGAGGACTATTTAGTACTAATATTGTAGGTAGCGGTATTAAAATTCCACACGCTGCAACTATAACTGACTTTATGAAGTTAATTACTAATGGTAGAACTTTAGATTGGTCTTACGATAAACCTAAAGGAGGCGAATATAGTCCTTATAGACTTGCTGACTTTAATGGCTATGACCATTTTGCTAATTGTAGGTTTTATTATTTAGATAATAAATCGTTAGCATTTGATTTTGATACAGATGATTATTTACAAATTAATATTGAAACTATAAAAGATAGTGATGCAGGAGCTGATACCCAACTTACTGTAGATGATTTAAATATATCCAAGTATTATTTAGGTGCTGCCATAGAGTATAACAATAATATAATTACTATCGTAACAAATGCTACCACTTTGGATGACAATAATATATTGAAAATTCCTAAGATTAAATTAGCAAGTTTAGATACAGGTGATAATTCTACTTATTATGTAAATCTATATCCATTTCTATATACTAATGGAGATGATGGTAGTGGACAAACGAAATATTGTGCTATTCCGTTTAAAACTACAGCTGGTGGAGAACCTACATTTGCAAGATACCCTATACAACTAGAAATTAATACGTCTGCAAATTCTGTTCTGAATAATGCTCTTATTGGACTTAGACCTACATCTGGAGATTTATATAAATATTATAGTAAAGATAGTTTTGTAAATTCAGATGGTAGTATATGTGGTTATTTAAAGATTAATGCGCGAAAAAGATTCAATGATAAAACTTTTATAAAGGCTACTATTGACAACAGTAATAATAGTTCTGCTCTAACTTTGAAAGCTTCAAATTTAGAATTTGAAATAAGTGGTAGTAATACTAAAGGCGATTCTTATATACTTAACGATGGTGCAGTTCTGCTTTTATCTAATAATGGTGATATAATTAATGGTGCAACTTCTATAACTATTCCAGCTGGAACAACACAAGAAGTTCTATTTAGTCTTAGTAATTTGTTTAATTATGGAAACCCTAATGAGCAAGAACAAAGACCTAGTTATCCTAATGATGGTCTTTATAAATGCTATGGCATATTTATTAAGTACAAAAATACTACTAATTATATAGCCGCTATGCCTGGTTTTTGTTTTAAACAAGATTCTAGTTATAACGGTACTGGAGAATATGTGGTAGGCAACTCATAAATAACGAATTGGCATAACGAATAGATATAGTAAATATTAGAATATTAACAATTTAAATATTATAATTATGAAGAAGATTAATTTCGCTGCATTGCAGATTGCAACAAACATCAAAAAGGACGAGTATATAACCAAGGACATCCGAGAGGAGTTGGCAAATGCCATGTACCAGAACGCAAGAGGCATCGGCTATATGGCATTGGCCATGAAGATATACAAGTCGGATGGTGAGGTTGAGCTTGACGATAAGGAGTTCAAGCTGTTGAAGGAGTTCGGGCAGGGATTCCCTCTCTTCTACCAAGATGCCCTTGGCTTGCTCGAAGAGGAGAAGAAGTAACGAGTATCATAAATAATAAGGTATAAGATATGATTTACAAGATAGTACAAGGTAACAGCTTCAAGCTTCACATCTTGGTTCGCAAGCCAGATATATCTAGCGAGTCGAACTTGACATACATAAAGCAGCTGCTATAATAGCAAATAGCCTTGCAAATAAAAAGATAGGTAAAATTTAATCTACCTATCTTTTTTATTGTTGCACTACCTGAAAAAGCTGCTCGCAAAGACTGCCCATGATATAGCATGGTTCTTCGCTCAGCATATCTATCCCATCCTGCTCACAGATATGCGCTACAACATGAAGAAGCTCATGCCCGATAGTATTGATGATACTGCCATCAGATTCACATTCTCCAATGGCAAGAACGCTCCTTCTTTCTGATAGGTTGGAATAGGTAAGACCTCGGTCTGCACTCTCCTTGGTTAGATGTCCGTATGCTTCCGACAACGGATTTCCGTTGCAGCCAATATCAGAAAGGGCATGGCATATCTCATCGGCATCAGGCGGCTGATAACCTATGAAACATACTATGCTCCAATCGTACTTCGGGAGTTCAATCACTCTTCTCATCATAGCACATCTTCCCAAGGGATAGGCACTCCATTGTGGCAGCAGTCGGCATAGAATCTGTTGAAGATAAAACCATCCTTCTGGTCGGCATCATCCACCATATCCTTGATAAACTGGGCTAACTGCTCTTCATCCTTGATGGAAGACTTGTAGAAGTCTGCCCTCGCCATATTCGCCACATATACATGGTCATAGCCAGCCTTATTCTTTACCTCTACTCCCTGACCAAGCAGAAGGGAATCCACCTTCTCCTTATCCCAAAACGAGATACTTACATCACGCTTGGAGGAAGGGTCATACTTGTACATCAGGCTTACCGCCCACTCGCACATCTTCTTGCTGAAATGATAGCCATTGTATCTGAGATAGGCAACCATTGCCTCAGGTTTGAGGTCATACATATCCAATGACATTCTGCATTTTCCCATATTGCTAAATATTAAAGGGAGTCTGGTTCCGACATAAATGTCACTACCAAAACTCCCAAGTTAAACATTAGCGACCGCCACCGTTGTAGCCGCCACCACCTCTTTCACCATAGCGGTTCGGGTAGTTCCAATCATCGTTCACGTTGTTGAATCTACGTCTGTTCTCACGCTCTTCACGTTCCTCACGCTCTCTTCTCCAATCGTCACGATAATCAGGCATACGTTCACCCATACGCTCCTGCTTCATCTTTTTCAGACAAGACATAGCCTTGCTGCCAAAACCAAGCATAGCCTCGATGTTGTCATACAAATCATCGAACTTATCTTCTGTAATCTCAATCATTACCATAGCTATAAGATATTAAAGTGAATAGATAGGTAGGAGATTACTTGCTCATGGTCTGTTGGAGCCATCCCATCATCTTGTCAATCTTGCCCTCAATGCCTGAAACCTTACCTTCCAGTTTGTTGATTTTCTCGGTCTGTTCCTTCTCCTTGGCTATCTGGGGGTTGAGTTGCTGTAGCATTCCCTCACAAGATTCTACTACCCTCTTGTTGTAATCTACGCTCTCCAGTATCGCCTTGGATTGTCTCAGCATGGCATCCACCTCTGCACTCATGGCATCCTTATTGTCGCTAACCACAAGGTTCTTGTCGTTGGCTATCTGTCCGTTTGCTGGCAGTTGCTTGAAATCCACTTCCTCGTCACCCAGCTTCACCTTCACGTCCACTACGGTCTCCATAGGCTGAGGAGTAAAGCCGTTGTTAAAGGTAGGATATTTCGTCTGAGGATTGCTTACTGAAACCACCTGACCGATTCGCAAGTTCGGGTTCTCGCCCTTGTCTAGGACATAGAATAAAGAATTAGTTCTTAAACCTTGAAACATAATGTAATCTCCTATTATCTATTCTTGTTAAACAATACCCGACATCATCTGTAGGGTGTTAGTATCTCTCTCAAACCAGAACTGATAAACACCAGTTCCCTGCACGTCTGCAACCGTCAATGGTGCGCCATTATACTTGGTCACAGCCTGAGTACTTCCGTTGGTCTCGAAAAGGATAGGCAGCGTACCAGTCGTTCCAGTCGGAATAGCCTGCATCAGGTTCACGAAAATCGTTCCTCTGTAGTAGCCACTCAGAAAGGCATGGTTTTTGAACGAGAAAACAACATTGTTGGTGTTCACCACCACGCCCGTAGAAGCGATAGCTGCCGAACCATTACGATTCACCCTTGTAAATGGTCTTAACCAAAACATAGCAGCCTCCTTTCCTTATTAACCCCAGAATCCTGCATTGTTAGCAGCATTCAGTCCATACAAACCATACTGATAAGCCACGCAGTTAGGAACCGCAGTAAATGGGCTGTAAGGAGTAGTCACGGTCTCAGGCAACTTACACTTGATACCAGCCACCTCGTTCTGCAATCCAGCCAATACCGCATTGATAGGAGCCACCGCCTGACCAACAATCTGAGAGGTCATAGCAGAAGACTTGAAGGTGCTGTTCTCTTCACGGAGTGCATCAATCTTGTTCTGTAACTCTCTCATTTCAGCTTGCTTCTGACCGTCAACGATAGTCTGAGTGCTTTCCTTGATAGCGTTGTGCAAGTCACAAGTCTGCTGCTGAGTAGCATAAGCGAGAGAGGAAGCTGTACGCTCCTGACCTACTGCCACGCTGCTGATGGCATTCTGCAAGGTTCCAGTCTGCTGACAGATAGCCAAGCGATTCTCGCAGCAGCAGTTTGCAATCTGCTGAGCAATCTGCATATTACCCTGCTGCAAAGCATTGATAGTCTGCATACCGCTCATACCTACCTGATTACCTACATTCTGAACCTGAGAGGTCAAGGCAGAAATAGCACTCTGAATCTGACCTTCGGTGCAGTTCAACTGGGTAGCCAAATTGCTGAGTGCATTGCGGTTGCCACCGATGGCATCCATCAGGAGACCACGACCATAGTCATTGTTAATCTCGTTGGCGAGACCACCACGACCGTTATTGCCGAAACCTCCCCAGCCGCCTCCCCAGCCCATGAGGAAGAAAAGGAAGATTACCCACATGAACCATCCACCTTCGCCACCGAAACCATTGTTACCTTTCATGGCAAGAAGGACATTTGGGTCAACACCCTGCTTCTGGAGCAGAGGCGCAAGAAGACCAAGCATCCCATTATTAGATGTTGAGCCTTCGTTTCCGAATACATACGTTTTACTTTCCATATTATCCTGAAATCTTTTGTTAAACATAAAATGATACTCACTCTGTAACGTTACGGACACAAAGATACGAATAATATGGATAGGTATTGATAAACTCGTAAAAGGTTGTTTAAGTGTTTGAATAGCAGCGATTTGCGATTACGGAAAAGGTCATAAGAGTATAGGAGAGGCTATTTAGTTTCTCCTATATGTATCAGTTTAGCTATTCCTAAATATTTATACCATACTTCTTTGCTTGCTTACGGAAGAAAGCCTTCTTATTAGCAAAGAATCGGATAAGGGATTTATTCCACTTTTTCTCATGCCCAAACTGGTCATGGATGCCTTCTGGTATCTTGCCATCGTGAACATACTTCTCGAATGACGAGATAGACTTACCCATTTCGTGGGCACACCAACCCTTATTGGCTTGCGTATCATTCATCATGGCAGTAAGGAGTGCTACCAGTTCCAAGTCCCCTTCTGACAGACCACAAGGTATTGGTTTGCCTTCTTCTTGCGCTACTGCTGATTCATGCGCTTTATCAGCAAGAGCACGAAGTCCTGCCTCTATGATTCTGTAATTTACTAATTGCGACATAAGCATATAGAATTAAAATGAGTGTAATCAGGAACATATCACAATAATACATATCGTTTGTGACAACAATAGAACCGAACATGATGTGTATCACATTGACTCCTGCAATATACAAGATAGGTATTCGCCATTCTACACACAATCTGTGTAACACCTGACCTTTCCAAAGGGAAATCGGATATAGAATATAAGTGATGAAATAGAAGAACCAAACGGGTTCCTCGTTTTCTTCATACCATAGTGTAATCTCTATCTTGTTGTCATAGAACTGAGATACACCATACCATCTGATAAGCATGACCAATATTGGCGCATACTTGAAGTAAAGTAAATCTGTTTTTATTTTACTGCGTTCAGGGAGAAGTTTAGTTATCTCTCCAATCAATTTCCTGACCCGTTGGTCTTCATCATCATCTTGTCTCATAAGCATTCTTTTTTTAGTTTATATGATTGCGGACTTTAATACAAAAGTTCTTAGATTCTGCAAATCTAATAAAAACCAACAAAACATCTGTGTTTTTATAAGAGTTTAAATATTAAACTTTGTAAATACTTACAGTTTGAAAGATTTACCCAAATTAAAGAAATGAAAAGTTTCAGAATGAAAGCAAATATCCCCTGAAAGCGCAAGGCTTTCAGGGGGGATAGTCATTATCTTACCTTGGATTGCAGTTCGCTGAACTTCTCTCTTTCGGCACGAATCTGTTTCAGGATTGTCTGTTTGGCATCATATCCATCAGCAGAAACCAGCTTTTCCTTCAATTCCTTCATCTTCTTGCCATACGTAGTATATTCAGATTCTAAATCCTTGTATGCCTTGAAGTTTGGATGATTGCTCATAAAGATATACTTCATCGCATCTGTCTGATTGTTGTACTCATCATTCAGGGCAGCGTATCGCTTGTTGAGAACCTTGTTGTATGTACTGATAGCATTATCTTCTGCCACATCAATAGACATCTTTACTGCATCGTAAGCCTCTTCGCTAGGCTCCTTACCCTTCTTCTCTTGATTAAGACCTTCCTTTGCAATCTGCTCGTCAGCAGCAGCATTGGCATCCTTAGCACGTTTCTTGGCTATCATATCCTTTAACTTAGGGTCGGAAGTGGTATCAAAGAACTCATCAATCTTCTTCTTGTCATACTCATCCCACTTATCCATCTTATCCTTGATTTTCTTCTCAAAGGACTTCTGATACTTGTCAACATAGCCGTTGAAGGTCTCGGCATCCATACCAATCTGAGAAAGGAGATTATCACGGTTGATTTGTCTCTCGGCATATCTCTTCTCCAGTTCAGACAATGGAACCTTTTTTATATCATCGGCATCAAGACCAGCCAAAGACATGAACTTCTTCATGGCATCTTTGTCTCCACTCTTCAAACCAAGTTCATCCATATACAACTCACGGATGCTTTCCTCAGGAGCACTGATAGCCTTCAAGATACCTATCTGCCATTCCTTAGCCGTATTACCATTATCATAGTCTGCCTCAGCGAAAGCCTGATATAAAGCACCTACGGTCTCAGGATTGAATCCTATGAGCGATTGAACTCCAAGCATACCCAACTTGTTTGCTACAGAATACCACTTCTGGTTTCCTATCATTGAATAGATGTTAGCCAAGTCAGATGTGGCAGGATTGATGTAAAGATTCTGATACCTGAATACCTCTGGGTCAAACGTTGGTTTGCCATCCTCCACCTTCAATCCTGCATTGAGAATGTTCGATGCAAACGGAATCACATAGTTGTCAGACAAAGATGTAGCGAATCCTTTGAGCACACCTTCCTCTATCATATCCGTCTTCTTATCATCATCATCGCCAGTGAGCAAGTAAGGGAGTACCTTGTATAAAGCCCAAGAGATAGGAACGAGAGTAGCGAAGTTAATCAATCGCCCGATGCTCTGTCTGAAAGTTCTGTTGTATGTAGCTTTGGCAATAGCCCTTGCTGTATTCTCGTCAAGTCCATCCTCTTCCATGATTTGTCTAGTCATAGACTCAATGAGTGCAGTCTTATGCTTTCCGCCCCAGAAGTCATAGGTTCTCGCCAATCCTCGGCAAGCCTCAATCTGCATACGACCATAAGCGTAGTTGGCATTCTTGAAGAGTGAGAGAGCAGCAGACACATAGGTTCTATCCACCTGCATAGGTGATAAGTACATGCCACCAGAAGACTGCTGAGTCTTGTTGTAAGCAGCCACAGCCTTATAATAAGCCTTCTCCTCAGCCTTCTCCTTTGGATAGCCTAGCTTGGTCAGGCGGTTCACCTCAGTTTCATAAACAGAGCGAGCACCTACAGCACAAGTTATTCCATCCACAAGGATATTTGGAGCCATACCTATCTTGGATATAGTCTTAGTCCAATCGTGCCACTTCTCCAGTTCATCAAGATACTGTCTCAGTTTCACATCGCCATAGGTCATGTTCTCAACACGCTTTCTGAAATCAGGAATATTCTCCATCGCCCACTTCCATGAGCCGTAAGGGTTAACTCCATTCTTCACGAATCGGGTAAAGTCACACTCAGGAAGGAACACCGTTGCTGACTGGCTCTGCTTGATGGCAGTCCACAAGCGACCTGAAATCTTAGCGACAGCGATACCACCCATAGCAGCAGCAATCCTGCTATCCATCATACCAGCATTCACCTTTGGTTTGTATGTTCCGGCAGCTATCTGTGCGGTCTGCTTGAACTCATCCCACAAGGTCTTTCCACTTCCATAAGCCACAGAACTCATATTCTGTACTTGTTTTCTGAAATGAGTGTAAGACAGCAGCGTATTGATGTCTTGTCTGAATGGCAGCATAGCCGACCACTCCTCCATGTCCTGCAAATGGTTGAAGGCAACCTCAAAGGCATCAGCATTCTCAATATCAAGAGGAATCACATTCACCCTACGAGTAACAATAGCACCAGTAGATGTACCAGCCAACTGACTCATAGCATCAGAATCTTGGTTCACATCTTCCTTAACGTTTCTTGCTCGGTTATTGATAGCAAGAGGGAAATAATTCTCCACCTCCTTCATAGGAGCACCAAAGTACTTGGTATGGGTAGCTTGGTATCTTCTCTGACACTCAGGAAGGTATTCATCCTGCAACCACTCACCCATAGCCTTCACTCTTGGGTCAAGATTCTCCTCGATTGCAGCCACATCTTCCTCTGTGATACCCATAGCACGGAGTTTCATTTCTCCATCCGTCTCCTTGTTGACAAGATAGATATAGAGCATCTGACCTTGTTTCAGATGGATGGTTCGCTTGCCAGTCTTCTTGTTTGAGTAATCAGTTACCTCAATATCCATTTCCTTCATACCCTTACCATCTATACCTACCAGCTTCATAAACTTCTTCTTGCCGAACAGTTCCTTGGTCTTCTCATCAAGGGCATTGCGGTTCATTTCGTTATATAGCTGTTCCTCATCAAGAGCATCTTGGTTCAGTTTCGTGAAGTAGTTGTATAAGTAACCCTCGCCATTTGCAGCTTTCTTGCCGAAGAACTTCAAGAACTGCTCAAAGGTATAGGTGGAAGAGAATACAGCACGCTGCAAGTCATTGTTCACCAGTTTCTTCTTGGCTGTTGTAGTATCATAATAGGTAGAATCTACACCTTCCAAATCCAAGTTGGCACGATGCAGGATTTCATTCTTGTGCTCGGTAATCTCCTCTCGGAACTCCTTTGCCCTACCCTTACTCTCCTTCACCATTCTCTGAATGTTATTCAGGAGGTTTTCGTACATGGTAATGCGGTCAAACTTATTCTCAAAGAGCTTCTTTTCCAAAGACTTCAACAAATCCTTGTCTTCCTTGGTAGCATCCTTCTTATTCTTCAACTCGCCAATCTGTCTCTGCAACTCGGCAATATCAGCATCATTGCCGCCAATCTGCTGCTTGAACATAATGGCAGCCTGAATGCCAGCCAGTCTGTAGTCATTCATTTCCACATTGTTTTCATTCTTGGCTGAATCTTCCTCAATGTTTGCGATATAGTCATTCAGAGACTTATCATCCATATTGATAGCCTTCTTATACTCGCTCATGAAAGCCTGACCCTTGGCATCAAGAGAACCCATCTTGATTACACCGCTCTGGTCTGATCTTGCACCCTTGGTCTTGATAAGGTTGTCGTAAGCAGTAGAGAGACGATTGAGATAGTTTTCTGCAAGGATTCCCATAGCCTTGTCTAGGTACTTCTTCACGTCATTGGCTCCAGTGGCATTCTTGGCAGCAGAGAGAAGATTACCCACCTTACCCCTGCTCAGTCCGTCACCCCATCCGATGTTGAGCATCTTTCTTACAAGGTCAGATACAGCCTTAACCGTTCTCTGATCATAGTTCTTCTGATTCAATACCGCTCTTCTGATATTGCGAAGCTGCTTGTTCATATCCTCCAAGTCAATCGACAAATCAAAGTCTTTTGGTTTTGGAGCAGTCTTCCAGAGTTCCTTCTTCTTATTGTACTCTTCCAAGTCTTCTGCATAACCGATTTCACTTGAATAGTATTCACGATGAGGACGAACTGGTGGATAAGCATCAGGAGACAGACCATTATCAGCCTTCCACTTGGCGAGTGCATCTTGGAATCCAGTCTGCTTAGGAGCAGTCTTCCACAAGTTCTGATTGCGAGTCCACTCCACCATTCTGTTGGCATAATCAAAGATATTCTCACCTTCCCCCATGATAGGTTTCTCCATAGGAACAGCACCCTTTTCCAAATGGTTCTTCTCCATCCACTCCTCCATCTGCTTGTCGTAAGGAGTAGAACCACGCAAGGAGAATCGGGTATTACCATTCAGACCGAAATCCGTCTGTTCGATGTTGTTCAAGGAAATATCATCAATATTCTTATTGAAATCATCCATAATGTCACTGAGAGCCTTATCTATCTTTGACTTGTCAGAGACCTCAAAGAGCCTTCTCAGAGCATTCTTGATAGCTTGCCACAAAGAAACATCACCAATCTTCTTCAACTCATTAGCTGCATTCAGGATTCTATCTCCATAAGGAATGCTGAGTATTCTTCTCTGCTTGGCATCAGCCATTTCAGCAGCAAACTCATACTCATCCTTACCTCCATAGTCACGATAGTTATCTTCTTCCCAAACCAGTCTTCGGTCAGCCTTATACGCATCATAAGTATTGATGATGGTATTCGTAGCTTCAATCTGCTTAGGTGTAAGCATACCATCAGCCATGCCCTTCTTTACAAGATTGATAGCACCAATGGTAGCCTGATGAATCATTTCGTGAAGGATTGTGTGAGCCAACTCTGATTGAGGTGTAGATGTTCTGGTCATTGTGTCTATGAATAGAGATATATTTCTATCTGTACCTGCAAAGCCCAAGTCACCTTCTTGCTTAGCATTAGCAACACCACCAAACTCAGCACCAACCTGAACTAAAACCTTCCTCGCTTTTCCATAGAGCGCACGCAATTCTCCTCTATTTGCTTCACTTCCGAGTGTTTCTTCAAACGCTCTATCAACCATGTCAAGAGAGGTCTGTCTTCCTCCCTGCAATCCATAAGTTTCTGAGAGATACTTTGCTCTAACGCCTCTATATTCCAGTTCTCGTTCTGCTGTAGCTTCGGTAATTCGATGTCTCGCATCTGTAATTCCATAAGCACTTCCCTCACGATTCTCTTCTCGTAAGTTTTTCCGTCTCCAGTTCTCATTGCTTTTCAATTCTTGGTTAATATCTTCTCTGCGCATCTTGGAGAAATCAGATAAGTCTTGCTCAATATAATTAGATACAAGTTTCTTATCACGTTCTGCAACCTTATTCATCACTTCCTTGATAGCAGAGTCATACTTCTTTTCTATCTGCGAAGATACGCTTTTATCCACATCTGTAGGAATAATGCGAGAATCTTTAACGTTATTTGTCTTTTTGAGACTAAACTTAGGGTCAGAGCCAGTAAGCAGAGGAGCAATAACGTGCTCGGTCAACTGGGTTGGAATACCATTACCTATGATGGTATGGCTCAGGCTTTCGGAGAATGGCATCTTGTAATCATCACTCACTCCTGATACTCTTGCGAGCACTCTACCCATGGCACGATATACCTTACCATCAGGCATCACAATCACGTCACCACTCTTGGTTCTGAGTGTTGGCAGCAGTTCATCAGCGAAGGCATGAGGAATCTTTCCGTCAGCATAGGCACTACCCATCACATATAATGGCTTGTCAATGTTTCTCCAGTCAATACCATCAGCCTTCAAGCGAATATCCATCCAAGGAGCAACACCATTCTTCTTCTCGGTCAGGGTTGGTATAATATCAGCCACAGCTTCATACCATCCGCTCTTGTGTGCCATCTTCTTTGGCTTGTCAGGAAGTTTGCCATCACGAACCGCACGGACAATAAGTCTCTCTCGGTTGGTATAGCCGCCATAATCAGCAGCGTTATAGACATCTGCATCCCAAGTGTAGCCGTTGGCATCCAGCGCATCCGTGATAGTCTTCATCGCATCCGAATCCTTATAGCCCTTCACATTTTCAATGGTCACCACCTTTGGCTTAACCGCATTGATGAACTCGGCAGTACTTGCAGCAGTCTCCTTGTCAAGTTCCACCTCAGCATGGTTACTCTTCGCCTGAGAGTAGTTCTTGCAGACTGGGCTAGCATGGAAGTACTCCACCTCACCATCTATCTGTTTAACCAATTCCTTAGGGTCAACGTCACGGACATCAGCAGTAACGATGTGCTGACCGAAGTTGTTGCGATATACACCGCTTATCTTCTCGTCATACTCAACCGCCACCACTGGGTCGATGATACCCTTCAAGCCTTCCTCAACAAGACCGCCACCGCTAAAGTAGGTTCCTGCCTTAATGAGAGTGCCATCAAGTTTCTTCAAAGAAAACTTAGGGTCACGCTCAACAGCTTCCGCAATATGAATAGCCTTCTTGTTGGCTTGTTTCCATCCCTCAGGTTTCTCCATCATAGATTTCAGAGAGAAACGGATATTGTCGCTACTATTGATAGCATCCATAGTAACCTTCTGTCTATCCTCGGCATTTCCACGCTCATAGCTGCTCACATCAATACCTGCCATCTTCAAGGCATCTACCACATCGCTTGGAGTATCGTTTGGAACGATAGCCTTCTCAAACTCGTCAAGACCGTATGGGCGCATAAACTTGGTTTCAAAGTAGATGGAAGGCTTCTCATTTTTTACAGCATCAATAAGTTCATTCAACTTGTCGATGTCCTCGTCTGTCAAGTCCACACCATACTCATCCTTGGCATATTTCTTTGGATTCTTCTGTGTTGCAGCTTCTTCCAATCTATCCATGCCATAGCTTTCAAAAGCCCCTGCACCAGGTTGCATCTTGTCAGCCAACTCATCATATACAGGCTGCCATTTCTCTTGGAACTTCTCAACGTCCTCATAGTTTCCAGTGAGATTACCCTTCTTCTTTCTGATTTGGTCAAGAGTCCCCATCGGTTTCAATATAGATGCAACGAAATGACTGAAAGAAGCCGAACCAACGGAAGCATTCTTGCCATCTTGTTTCATTACCTTCACCGCATTCTCAATGGTGTTAGGCAAATACTTGCGGTTGCCATCAGCCTTATATCCTGCAAAGATTACCTCCTCCACTTGGTAGCGGTCATTGAGTTTTTCTTTCCATGAGTCGAAGTCTTCCTTCATGCCTTTGTCCTGAATGTATTGTTGTGCAGCTTTCATCGTTGCATTCTCATCCACCTTGCCAGAAGTCTCAGCGTCACGCAGTATGCCATCAACGAAACGAGACAAAGCCCCATAGTCATAGCCATGTTCCTTCATCCAATCAACATCAAGTTGTTTGTCCTTGGAAATATTGGAGTTCGGTCTTTTCTTGATAAACTCCTCATCTTTCTTGATTAATTTCTTGATGTCATTGTCAAATTCTTCCCGATTACCATCATACACCTCACGAATGAACAAGTCAAGAAGTTCTTCTTTCTGTTCATCTGTAGTTGAATAAATACCATCCAATTTTCCCAAGATACCCTTCACCTCATCATGAAGTTCCTTTGGATATTTGCCTTCAACATGAACCAACTCAGGAGCTTTTCCTTTCTCATGCAAATAGAGATAAGCCAATCCGTTTGCTTCACGACCATCCATGAAGCTGTTGATGGCATTTCTTGTGAGACGTTGCATTTCCTTTGGTACGGACTCGATGTCATTGTAAGCCACATCACTACCATTTCCACCAAACTTTTTCTCTACAGGTGGATAGATAGGAGTCCACGCATCAGCAGCATAAGTACCGATGTTCTTTCCTGTCCTCTTGGCTATCTTCTCTGCCTTCGGTATCAAGGTAATCTCTCCATAGCCAGAATATATTCCGTTCTTTGAGTCAACAACACCCATAGAAGGAGCCGCAAAACCGCCCTGCTTGATAGCCTTTCTTAGCTTATCAATGCTGATGTTGTGCATACCAAACATAGTTTTTTCATCCTTCAATGAAAACTTTTCTCCATTTTCCTTGGAAGTTTCAGAAGAATTGTCTATCTTTGCAGCAGAACCTTCGGTTTGGGAGAGAGCGGTGTCACCTTCCAACGAAGTAGCGGCAGTGTCTGTCCTCTTGTCGCTTGCCGAAGTTTCCTTTTTAAATGCAGTCAACAACCAAGACTTTCTTTCTCCATCCCAAGTAAGACGAACTCCAGCCTTATGGGTTTCGCTTTCCAAGTTTACACGATTCTTACTGCTTGAAACAACACGCATATCATTCAGGATCTCCTGCAAGTTATCAAGAGCCTCAGGATGATACTTCACAAGTTTAGAAAGACCATAGCCATCACTATGTCCAGTTCCTTCTTTACCCCAAACCAAATCAATATCACCAATATCCTTATGATGAAGAGCACCAACAGCTTCTCCACCACGAACCTTCTTCAAGAACTCTATTGCCGCCTTAGCTTTTCCACGGAACTGATTGTATATGTTTCCAAAAGCACCAACACCAACTGGCTTAATATCATCCAAAGATTGGCGAGGTTCAGCTACAGACTGCGCTTGCGAGAACTTCACCTTGGCATAGTCTGCAAATGGCTTTAGCTTACGATTGCTCGTATCAAGCCACTTGTCGAATTCAGCCTTGCTTGCTCCAGTAATATTGCCAAGACCTTGCCATCCCTTGCTATAGTTAGCGAGATAAGCCTTTTCTGCATCACTCATGGAGTCGTAGCCATACATCACCTTATGCTCATCAAACGAGCCATCAGGGTTCACTTGGTCAACGACAAACACATCACCATTCCAATTATCAAGGTCTGCCTTGTCATTGATGAACATATCCAGATGGTCGCCATCCTTGCCAAACTTGCCACGGATATAGCCATAGGTATCGTGCATAGTCACTTTCCACTCTTTACCATCGGCATCCTTACCAGAACGAGTAGAACCCTTTGGATTTTCTATTGTGTAATTGTAGCCACCGAACTTGATGTGTCCTTTCTTATAGTTACCACTCTCCTTCTGTGCATCAGATGGATTGGTTTCAGTCTCACCAATGGCAGACTTCAAGCGTAGCGAGAACTTGGTGTGCTCTGTGATTTTCATATCCTCAGGCTTGAAGATAACATAGTTGGTATCACCCTTTTTAGCACCACCGAAGTTACGTCCAGCCTTATACTTGATGCCAGTATAGCCAAGAGAAGATAGGAACTTGCTTATTCCTTTAGTTCTTTCAGGTAAATCATACTCTGTTCCAGTTAACCCAATATACAGAGTACTATTGTAAACATTTTCGCCAGTTCTTTCTAAAGACTGACCCTTACTTTCTAACTTCTTTATATCTACACCAAGATACTCCAATCCTTCACGAATGGCATCCTGCTGCTCCTTACTCAAAGGCTTATCCCAATCAAGATAGTTGCCGCCATTATCCTCAGGTATATCCACCTCATAGAGATTATGGTATGGCTCAGCCAATTTCTTCATTTCATTGTAGAAGTCTATCTTTTCCTGCTCTGTAAACTTGTCATTCATGGCTATTTGCTTATCACCATGCAGGAATGATTCAAGAGTAGGATATTTCTTGGCAAATCTTGTACCATTGGAACGCTGAATGCGATAATATGCCTTAGAAGGGTCATTGTCCATCAAAGTAGCATAATCCTTTCCTATCTTCTTTGATGAAGTAACATAGCCGCCCCATCCGAATACTTGGGAGCCAGCACCCTCGCCCATGTGGTCGAAGTCAAACTCTGTGAAGTCAGCACCACTACCATGATAAACCTTCAACGAGAACTTAGGAGCAGCAGCTATCTCCTGATTGATGCTGTTCACAACTTCATCAGTAACAATATCGCCCTCCTGAATCTGCTGAGGTTCACGACCAGCGTTCTTCACAAGTTCCGCTTGCTCTGCTCTGGTCAAGATACGGTTCACCTTCATCGCACCAGTAATCACCCAAGGGTCAGTCTCAGGGTTCGGGTTGGTACGATACATATAATAGCCATCAGTAGGCAGATGTTTCAAGCCAGCGAGTGAGTGCTGATACTTACCCGATGGATTGATACCCTCTTGGCGAGCTTCCTCCTGATAATCTACATCAGCAGCATACTCCACCTCAGCGAAGACGAAGTTCTTAGGGAATAGAGTCTTGTTTCCATCAGCATCCTTGCGGTTGAACTGAATAGCGTAAGGTACGACACCAAGATGCCAACCTGGTCTATAGGCTAACTTACCGCTACCGCCTTGTGTTCCCTTGCCGCCCTGCTTAACCTGAGGTCTGCCAGTCTTGCTTTCTCCTGCAATAGGAGCCGCATCAGCATCGAGCCATACACCCACTGGTGTAGCAGCACCATCAGGGTTCGCTACCATTGGTGGATAGAGTTTGCCATCCTTCAATACGAACACCTTGTAGCCGACACCCTTCTTCTTAGGTTCAGGCTTCTGACGGAGAGAGAATGAAACATCTTCGCCAGTCTCGGAGTTGGTTACCTGACCATTGGCAGTCTTCACGTAGGCTTGTTCGATGGAGCGGATGATGTTCTTGGTCACATCGCTATACTCGGTACCAAAGAATGCCATCTTTATCTTCTGCAATATCTCATGGATAGCAGCGAGCAGAGGATGAGACATCTTCATAGCGAGAGTATGAGCCAAGTTGAGGTCACGTATCATTTCGCCTACTGCATCAGCAACAACTTCCTCAGCATAGTAATCTCTTTCACGACCAGAGAATCCTGCATCAGAATATCTCTTCATGGTCTCATCTACAGCCTTGTCGAAGGCATCAGTACCATAAGTATCGAGCACAAGCTGAGTCAACTCATTGTATGCAGCAGGGTTCAGATTCTTGATTTGGTGAGTCATTTCATGACCGAAGATAAACTGGGCACCTTCCGTGATAGAAGAGTCAAGAGTGATGAAGATGGTACGATGAACGTTTCCATCAGCGTCCTTGGTCTCCTGAATCCAGCCGTTACCCAACTTGTCTGTACGTTGATACTGAATATTAGCACCCATCATCTTAGCGATACGTTCAAAAGATTTTCTAATCTTTTCGCCTATAACAGCATCAACAAGACCAATATCATCCACCTTGTTTTTCTCAACGTCAGCAGCCCGCTCTGCTTCTGTTTGCTGCTTGCCATTTTTTCTAGCCGAGAAAGGTGAATCTGTACGCTGTTCACCCAAAGGTTTCTCGTCCGTAGCATCCTCAGGAACCTCAATGGTCTCACTTCCCTCCTTTAGCTTGTCAGGGAAGTTTGTATTCTCAGGAGCCTCAGTATTCTCAGGAGCATTTATGTTCTCATTTGTTTGCTCATTTATCTTCTCATTCTCTTCCTCAGCCTTTTTCTTCTCTTCCTCAGCCTTAGCCTTCTGTTGCTCAGCGTATGCAGCATTCTCAGCAGCAAGTTCCTGCTCTTCGAGGATTTTTTCAGCCTGAGCGATACGGATATTCTCAATATAACTTCTTGCTTCCGAAGCTTTGAACCCACTTGTGAGTACATCAATAAGGGCATTACGAATATCTTGTGTATCGAGAGATTCAAGATTAGATGGACGATTGTCCCACAGACTATGTACGAGTGCGTCTATAGTCGTTCCTTTACCATCAGCAGCGAGCAACTGGGTTTTGGCAAAGTCTTCTCTACTCAATCCAGTCTCCTGCTTAACACCCTTGCTTGTCTCGTTACCCTCGTAGTTGAGAGAGTGAGCACCGAGATTGCTTGCCACATACTCCTCAGCAGTAAGAGGAACAGTATCTGTCACATCAATGCCAGTGCCATCATACAGACGATGCAGTAGGGAGCCAACCGTGTCTTTATAAAGTTGAGTTACCGCCTCTGCATCATTATTCACAGCACTCTTCAAGCGAGCGAACTTTCTTCTTGCCTTCTCAATGAGATTCTTTCTTCCCTCAGGAGTATTCTCTTCCTTGGCAATTCGTCTTTCCTTCAACGAATCACGGATAGAGATTGCAGAGTCATAATGTGCTTGGGCATCAACAATGGCAGCTTCCTTCTCCTTCTTGCTTGCAACCAACTCAGATGGTTTAGTACCGGTCAACTTTCTATTCTTTGCTTGCTCCAACACTTTCTTAGCCTTCTTGATTTCTCCATCCAGCCAATCGTCAGCATCCTCACCGAGGTTATTATCATACCACTCAGCAGCATGAGCAGCGTCAGTCTGACTAAGGTCAGTCTCTCCATTCTCATCAACTGGGATAGGAGTACCATCCTCAAATGTTAAACTTTTATTGTTTTCATTGACGTTTGCAGAAATATTTGTATTTTTGCCCTCAGAAGAGCCAGCAGCATCCTCTTGGGAAGTTGTCACAGAAGTAGAAGGCTGGTTCTGCTCGGTCTGTGCGCCATCGTTATTACGATTAAGCAACTTCCCTTCTTCGTTATCTCCAACCTCTACCCCACTATTACCCTCTATCATTGAGGAATTGGCATTCTCTGCTGCAATCATTTGAAGTTCCTCCTGACGTTGCTTTTTATAATCGTCAACAGTCATTTCACCCGATAGTTGAATCTTATCACCTCTCTTGCCTACATACTTTGTCAGATTACCTTCCTCATCCATTACGACAAATTTAGGCATGGCTCCTTGGTCTTGAATCAGGAACACAGCCTTGGCATTAGGAAAGCGGTTCTTTCCTTCTTCGTCAGTAACGACAACACTTTTGACCTTACCATCATTCTCATTTGTTATCTTGGCATAATCAAACTTGTCTTCAATAGGTTGAGACTCCTGCTGAGTCTGTTCAGGCTCTTGGGTAGTCTGTTCAGATTCTTGTGATGTCTGGTCATTCTTTACGCTACGAGCAACATTAGACTGGTCATACTGCTGCTGAAGAGCATCAAGAGACAAAGGCTCAGGCAAGATAGTTCCATCAACTGAGACGATGCAGTTACCTTGCCCATCCACTTGGACAATATTATAGTTGTGGCTGATACCATCATTGCCCTCCATTGTGAACTCAGAGCCTTCTACCAAGATACCATCTATCACATTTGACTGCTCGGTGATAATCTTCTGCTTTGCCTCTATGATAGCTTGTGCCTTCACCTCCTCAGCATTCTGCATGTTAGGGTCAATAGATGCAAGCATGAAATTACCTATAGCTTCACGCTGTCCAGTCTCCTCATCGTAAACCACTAACATCTTATCGGAATCATTATAGTTAATCGAGCCATCATCATTCAATTCGATGTTACCACTTATGATATATACTGGAGAGTCAGGATTCATTTCCGTACCCTTCTTAAACGCTTTCCTTATTGTTCCATCATGGACATTTGTCATGTTATCCACACGCTGTGCAGCGACTTCTCCTGCTATATCTACCAAGTTCTGTGCATTATCCATGACACCATCATAAGCAGCCTTAGCTTTCTTGTACTGGAAAATATCAAAGTCTGCATCACTATACAAATCGCTATAAGAAGAAAACGAATCAACGTTCATCGCTTCTATCTTTTCAGGAGTAAGACCTAGACGATTAGCCAAGTTAGCTTTTCTCTTTTCATACTCTATTTGTATCATGTGTCTCAACTCTCCTTCCGCCTCATGACCCTCTGCATAGGCATTGCTTACCTCAATATCTTTCTTGTCGGCATCCGTCTGCTCTTCCCCCTTAGCGTTATTGTCACGAATGGAAGCCATGGTTGCATTGTTGAAACCACGCATTTTAAGAAGCTGACCAATATAGTTTTCAGCTGCCTTCGCTTGTTCCTGATTGTATTTGTCGCTTTGGCGGATGATGTTAACACCAACTTCAATTATATGCCTATTATCAGCATTATCTATGAGTTCTTTGATAGGTGTCCACTTATCGCCTAATGCTTGTCTTGCCAAGGTTTCTGCCTTGGTTAGGTCATGCTTACATTTAAAGTACTCAACTTTATTTTTAGATGCACTATAAGTACCCCCTACCGCTGCTTTAGCTATAGGAATTGCTCTCATTGCACCCATCATAGACATCACACCACCCCAAGTCTTGTATTGAGTTTCCTTATCCCAAAGGTCAGAGAACTTGTTATCCCCAGTTATGAGAGAGTTGAGGATGATACCAGCTTCTTCTTCCAATCCTTCCTCTGGCATATCATTCACACCGACCTTTGCTAATGCGTTTTTCCCTGCATTCAGAACCTTGGAGTTTGCGATTTCATCTGTAAATGTGCCGATTCTCTTGAATAATTCGGAAGAGCCGACCTTATCGAAGAACTTACTTAAAGCATCAGGAGTAATCTTCTCCAATCCGACACCAGCCCAGCCGAACAATCGCTTGCCCATAGATGTAATATGAGGCCCAAGCAACTCAGTATAATTCTCTATAGTTCCAGATGCAATAGCCTTGGCGATAGCAGTACCGACATCTGTTCCACCTTTGAACTTCAAGTTACCATCCTTATCATACTCCAATCCACCATCATCACTATCAAGACCGAGATAACGCTGCGTGGCATTAGCAGCAGTTTTACCAATCTGTACGGACGTTGCTGTCATTGCCGCACCAGTTGCTTCTCCAAGAGTTTTACCTAAATTTTTCAATGACCATACTGCAAAACGCTTTCCTAAGTCCTTAGTCATAGTCTTGGCGAATGTATTTCTTGCAAGACCAAGAGCCATCTTGCCGCCCAAGCGACCAAGACCGCCAAAGTCTCCACCTCCAGTTATCAGAAAGTCTGTGACAAATCCAGCGGACTGGGACGCACCTCTACCAAAAGAGTAAGCATCATTATCCAATCTGCTTTCTACCTCTTCCTTATCTTTCAATATTTGCAGGAGTCTTCTATCATCATCGGTTGCAACACCACGATTAATGCGGTCATTGATACGTAAAAGCACATCAGACTCCCTCATTTGGTTGTAGCCACCAAAATCAAAAGCGTCTGAACCAAAAGCTTCATCTACCATACCGCTAGTGAAACTTGAAGAAGCATGCTTGAATCTATCCCACTTTGTGGCATTCGGAGCAGCAGCATCCTCTTCCTCTTGGATGAGTTGTTTCTTCATCTGAGTAAGATAGTTTGCTTCCACCAAGTACTGCTTATACTTAGGGTCAATAAGTTCCTTGCGCATATCATCATCATACTGCTGGAACATACCACCAGTAACATTCATTCCTTGTGCAGCATGACGAATACCTGTCCAGAAGCCGTTGTCAGCTTCATCAAGCTGTGCATCACGCTCTGCTATCTTTCTTTGCACCTCATCAAGAGAACGAGTTGTATTATACAAGGATTGTCTCTGCTGTTCCTTTTCCCAATCGATAGCAACTTCATGAGCATACTCACGATTCAAATCATCAAGCGTCTTGGCTGGAGTAATATCAAACTCTTCCACTTTTTTTCCTTGCTTGTTGACAACAGCACCACGGACAGGCTTACGGACATTATCCATAGCCTTGTGTGCGGTCTTTACAGCCTTTCGAGTCAACTCGGATGCCTTGTTCTTTGTTGGGTCAACAGAATTAAACAACTGCTGACGATACTTATTGACGGTAGGAGTATCCACTGCGTGAAGACCGAGACTTTTAGCAAAATCCTCGTATGTGTTTCCTACATCAGCACCATCAGCTTTCATAGCCTTAAAGAACTGCAATCTGTTATTATAGCCTGTCTTGCCTGGTGCCAGCATATTTCTTCGGAAAATATCTCTTGATGGAACAGATGTACCATCAGCCTTCAATGCATTATATAATTTATCGATTCTATCTCCTGCCATATTATTTCCATTTACTCATTAAATTATTCAAATTGTTATGCTTACCGCCACCTTTAGATGACGAACCTTTACCATTACCAGTAATCTTCTTTCTGACAATCTTCACAACTTGCTTTCGACCAGCAGAAGAGTTTGGCTTGATACCGCCATTTGCTACTGTCTCGTTCGCATCTGCAACCTCAGAAGGATATTTTCCTTTCAGTTTGAGATATTCAGCATCCCAGTCTTCTTTTGAAGAACCGCCACGACCGCCATGACCACCTCCTGATTTACTTGCTCTAAGTTGGTTTGCTTGTGCATTCAGACGTTTGATAGCAAGTTCTTGCTCCTGTTGAGTTATCTTATCTTCCCTCTTAAGTCTATCCAGTTCAAGTCTTGCCTGATTGTATTCCTGCTGGTTGGTGATACGCATTCTGTTAATATCAATTCTCTGCTGACCTTGGTCGTTTTTCATCTTAGCAATACTCTCGAGTTCCTTGTTGTGTCTAACCTGCTCAGCATAGGTCATACCACGACTTTTTGCTTCCTCATCAAGAGCCATCGCCCTCTGATACCCAGTAAGCCATGCCGCCCGATTCTTCTCTCTCTGAGCATCCATGTATTCCTTGCGTTTATTCACAACCTTGCTTATATCCGACTCGGGATTGTGTACCACCTTTGCACCTCTGGTAGAGAAGTAGATATTGGAAAGCGCACGGAGACCATCACCCAGAGCAGCGATACGAGCCTTCGTGCGTTCCTTCTTCTCTCGGTTCGCCTTCTGCTCAGGAGTCTCTTCATGCTTAGGATTCAGCATCTCATATATATCTACATAAGATAACTGCTTAGGCTGAGGTTTCTGTTCCTCCTTCTTGACGATAGGAACGGAAGGCTTGTCTGTAGGAATAGAGCCATTGAGCATACCCTCAGCAGTCTGCTGGTTCATCCTTGCAGCCTGTTCGTGCGCATTCTCTGGAGGAGTAAGTTGCTCCTGCTTCCCTTGCAACATAGCTTGTGCGGTGTTCATGTTAATCTGACCAGCATTAGCTTTCTGAGCAGCGTCCACACCACTCTGCTGCTTGTTGAGTACACTCTGTGTAGTCTTCAAGCCATTGTTTGAACGTAACATATCTGATGCTTTCATAGGCTATGCGTTTACTTTCTTTGGCGCATTGTCGCCAACCATATCATTCAAGTCACTCGCTACCTGATGCTGGTTAGGAATCGCACCCACCTTGGCATCCAAGTTAGCCATGTCAGTATCGGTAGGCTGTGCCACGTCAGGACGTTTAGGAGCCTTGCTGCTTCCACTGCCACTATCAAGCGTAGCAGCGATGTTGGCAGCAGTACCAGCCACACCAGCAGCAACATTTGCAGTACCAGCAGCCTTATCTGCCTCTATCTGCATCTGTTGACCCTGAATTGAACGCTTATTCTGCTGATATTGCTGCTCGATATTATCTTTGCGAGCTTCGTTTGCAGCTACAATCTGAGAGGTCGTATCAGCAAGAGTCTTGTTGTTTGCCTCCTTCACCGCAGTAGTGGAGTCTTCTGTACCGCCCATTACGGCTTGTCTGCCCTTAGCTGCTCTGTTTCTGTTTTTAATTTGCTCCTGCATCTGAGTGAGAAATCTTACTGTGTCGGCACGTTTGGTAGGGTCTTCGTTGTACTTCCTGTCATACCATGCCTGATTTTCTCTCTGTTGCTGGGCAAGCATCTGCTCCTGCTTTTTTCTCGCCTTACGGTTAGCTATACCGCCAGCGATACTGCTTGCAAGTCCAAGCCCAGCACCTATTAATGTACCAATCATATATATGAAATTATAAATTATTAATAATGATACAAAGATACACATACCTTATATGATAGTAATCTTATCTATTAATTAAGGTATATGTAATATCACAAAGTTAATGGATAAGGTTCACACATATCAGGATATAGCTATCTTTGCAGCAAAATAGTTTTGAAATGGCAGCAGACAGAAATACAAAAGGTCAGTTCGAGAAAGGTCGAACAAAGACTGGAGGTAAGCAGAAAGGCTACGAGTCTCCTATCACTAAGGAGTTTCGTGAGTTGTGTGCTGACTTTACAAGAGAAGCATGGGAAGACTTTTTGGTAGCTTGGAAGAGATGTGAACCTAAGGATAAGGTCACATCATTCATCAAGATACTGGAGTTTAACTGCCCTAAGTTACAGACAGTCACTCTTGACGATAAGCGTGAGGTTCATAATGCGCTCACGGAGAAGTTGAGACAGATGTCAGAGGAAGAAGGTTAGTGTTGTTTAATTTAATACAATTTTGAGTTTTCATAAGTTTTTAGAGTTATAGGTTTTTGATTAAGGTTTAAAGATTATTAGGACGACAATGGGAATAGGGAATGCGTGAGCACTCCCTATTTTTTGTCACTATCAGCGACCACCTCTTGCCCTTCTATCGCCAGCCATGTCTGTCTTTGAGCCACGATTGACAGAAGAAGGCTTGTATCTGATACCTGACTTTGTGTGTGAAGCATCCATACCCTTGCGAGAAGCTGCACCATATTTCTTGTCGTGTTCGGAATTATGACGAGCCAACTCCCTACGCTTAGCCTTTTGGGAAGGAGAAGACTCGAAACGGGTGTCGTAAGCCGCTTTTCTCGCCCTTGCTGCTGGGTGAGTCTGATAATATTTAGCTGATTCTGATACCATCCTACTTCACCATCATCATCTGAGGTACATTGCCATATACAGGCAACTTGCCATCCCACTTCTCAATCCACATCTTCTGCAAGATAGCAGAAGTAAGAGAAGCGGTCTTCAACTCATTCGCCTCACGCTCAGCCTTAGCTTGCACAAGCATCTTCTCAGCTTCCGCCTTCTTTACTGACACTTCGTTGAGTGCTCTCTGAGCTTCTTGGATAGCCTTATTCTTCTGATTAACCGCCTCAACAATAGATGTTGGATATTTCAGACCAGAAGTCAACTGCTCCAAATGGAAATGTTCCTTGGCAAGAGCCTTGCTTAGTTGGGCTTCGATAGCTTTCTCAACCAAATCACGATTGCTTACAATCTGGTCGGTTGTGTACTTATTCAACTGAATACGGAAAGCATCCTTTACGTAATTAAACAGAGCACCATTCACAATATCACCCAGTCCCTTGCGGTATTTCTTAAATACCTTTGGAGCGTTGCCATCCACCATTTTGAGCGATACGGTAGGGTCAACAGTAAACTCAGAACCATCCTTAGCATTAATAGTAAATGCAGGATAGTCAATCGTCTGGACATAGGTAGGGTACTCGTACACCTCCTCAGTGAATGGGTTGTACCAAACACAACCAGTAACGAGACTCACATCATCTACACCCTTTTCAGAACCATACAGGTTCACCAAGATACCCTCAGAGCCAGCATCCACACGCTCGCTACAAGAAGTCATAGAAAACATTGCCGCACCGAGCAGCAAAAACAAACACAAAGAATTAATCTTACTTTTCATTTTTCTTGTTATATTTAAACATTAAACAATTTGTCGCAATAGAAAGCAATATCCAAAGAATAAGACCAAGAACACCCATGATGTTCTCTATCGTATTAGCCTTGTTAACCGCTTCTAAGCAGGCATTTACCACAATTAACGTAATGAGTACCCAACTCACAAACGCCAAAACGTTCCATTTGATTTTCTTCATATATCTATCTCCAATAAAGTTCACGATGTTCCTTCTTCAACAAATCACCAGTTCTGCACCACCAGTCTTTCGGATTCGCTTTAAAATACTCTTCCAGAATTGGGCAGTTCACTTCATGAGTAAGACTAGGATGAGAGGTTGGTTTGAACTGATGCACACACAGAAAGTCTGCATGATTACCGCCATATAAGCTTGGCGGCATAACATCCTTCGCCTGATGCCATACCTTGTTGAGGTCAATGAGGTCAGCCCCATCCAGTTCCTTCAAGGCAAGGTCAACAACTCGTAACACCTTATCTCTATCTTCTGTGTCACATTTGCACTTGTTCCATATTATCCACTTAGTTGCTCCAAGAGCATTTCTAATAAAAACTTCTACATTTTCCATAAGCCAAAATTTTAAATTTCATAATTTCCTAAATCACTATTTTTGTTACTCTCAAAATTATATCCACTTTATAATAGTATCTCCTTTGTAGCCTTTCTGCCATACAAACCAAGCATAGCTCACAGCACCGCCGCCGCCATCTCTCATTCTTTGGAACTCTCCGTTCTTGGCACAGAGCACTCGCTTGGAGAATTGGAGTACGTACTTAGGGGGATTCTTGCAGAATAGTTCATCATGTCTCTTCTGTCCCTCTAAAAAGGTGGTTTTCAAGAACATCACGCACAAACCATTTGCGGGTAAAAGGTCGAGACTATGTTTAATGAAATCTAAAGCATACTTGTATGGGGGATTGGTGAGAATGCAAGTACATTCCTCTGGCAGATTATCAGCTTTAAGAAAATCCATCATTTCTCCATATCCTCTATCTACTATGTCGGTAGAGAAAACATCATGTCCGAAGTATTTCAGCCGCTCAGATAAGCAGCCAGTTCCACAAGCACACTCCCATATACATAAAGGAAGATGTATGGCATTCACCAGTTTATCTATCGCTATAGGGTCTGTTGCGTAGAAGTCGTTAATCTCACGCACCTTGTCTGTGTGATTGGATGCTCCCAATGTTATAAAAACACTTTTTCTATTTCCGTTAAAATCTTTCATAAGCATTTTTTCTATTTTAATAATATATACTATCCATTCTTTACCCATCCCCATAAGGGAGAGGGCAGCAAGCAAGGAAAATCTTTATTTAATTATCAACTACTATAAGCAGTAGATTATTCCCTACTAAAGCCTACATAGAACAAAGTTACCCACTTTGTTTGTTTCATCTATGTAGGGGTAGTGCCGAAAGGCAGATGGGCACCTGTTGTCAATGGATGAGACAGAGCAGGATTTACCTACATGGATATATTCTATTAGACTGAGCAGTTTTATATATCGGGCGATAACTCCGAAGAGGACTGCACGGATTGAACCTCGGATGTCTTGCCATTTAAAACTCTAGGACAATAAAAAAGAGTCCCAAAGTCTTGGTTGCAGCAAGAACTAAGGGACTCATATATTGTGGCATAAAGCCGTAAAGGAGGACTACTTTAGTCTATCAATCTGCAACATTGACGATGCAAAGATAGAAGCAATTTTTGAAACTGCCAAATGTAAAAAATCGCTAAATTGTAAAACATTGAGATTTTAATATTAGTGGATATGTAGTGGATATGTAGTGTAACGTTATTTTAGTATAGTTAATCTTAGTTAAAGTAGTTGTCGGTATAAAATAAAAGAATTACTTTTGCAATGATACAAACGTGTTACTTTGCAAGATTTAACATTTAAGTGTTACTATTTTGTTACTCGCATAAAGTCATAAAACACGTAAGTATTTGATTATTAGTACTTTACAATAGAAATATAAATTGATGGAATTTACCGCTCAGCAATCAAAGAAAAATAACCAACTAACACCTACTATATAGCTAATAACACATAAAAGGCTTATTTTCAATCACTTACAAATAGAAATAAGGCAAATATCTCTGTTTTAGATATTAGTAGCTATATAGTACATATTAGTATATCTTGTTACTATTTTGTTACTCGTTCTTAACATTTATCTCCCATTTTCTTGCAAGTTACCAAAAATATAATTATCTTTGCAGCGAAAACCATAATAAGGAGGCTTATGAAAGAAAAGAACAATTCAAAAGAACCAGTCACTATCAGATACAAAGAGTTAGCCAATGGCAACCTCAGTATCTACCTTGACATCTACAAGGATGGGAAGAGGGCATACGAATTTCTCAAACTCTATCTCCTGCCCGAAACAGGTAAGGATAGAATGGAGAACAAGAGAAAGAACAAGGAGACCAGAGAAGTTGCAAATCTCATCAAGGCGCAGCGCATCCTTGACATCAAGAATGGAATGGCAGGAATAGAAAGCAAGAGCAAAGGTAAGATGAAACTCTCTGACTACATAGATAAGTTCATCAAATACAAGAAGGGCGTAAACCCTACCTATGATGATTCCTTCCTCAACCGAACGAAATCGCTTGTTGTAGAATACAAAGGCGATAATGTACTCATGAAGGATATAAACAAGGAATGGTGCTTAGGCTACATCAGGTTCCTGAATACAACAACCTCTCGCAGAGGTAAGCCGCTCGGCAAGAACTCAATCAAGACATACTACAGATACTTCGGTTCTGTTATCATAAAGGCTGCCAAGGATGGAATCATACAGAAGAATCCTCTGGAGCAGATTGATACAGAGGAAAAGCCAAAGGCAAATGATGATGCAGGAAGGGTATATCTCACCATAGACGAGATTAGAAAGATGGCAGATACAGAATGCGAGAAAGAGGTTATCAAACGAGCATTCATGTTTTCCTGTTTTTGTGGGCTACGAATATCAGACATCAGGAAGCTGAAATGGAAAGATATAGAGCAGACGACAGATGGCGATGGAAATGCTCACTACCGCCTTTCAACGACCATGCAGAAGACTCAGAAGACCATCACCTACCAGCTATCTAATGAAGCTGTCAAATGGCTACCTGAGAGAGGTGAAGGTGAACTTGTATTCGAGCATCTTACCAAGAAGTCAAAGTTGAGCATGGTAGTGAAGGACTGGGCTAAGGCAGCACGAATAGAGAAGTATGTTACATTCCACACCGCCCGACACTCTTTTGCCACAATGATGCTGACTCTTGGAGCGGACATATACACCACCAGTAAGTTACTTGGGCACTCCAAGATACAGACAACAGAGATATACGCTAAGATTATAGACAAGAAGAAGGACGAGGCAATGGGACTTATTGACAAGTTCTTCGACAAATGACAATAAAGGCATCGAGTATAATTCCCGATGCCTTTATTGTGTTAAACTATGTAATTTGCGTCTAATTCTCAGGAGGAAACCGTAACTTTGCCTCATAAACTTATAAATTTTTGCTTATGAATGCTTTAGATGTAGATTTATACGTGCTTCTTGATTTTCAGCTCCAAAAAAGTGAAAAAGAAATCAGGGCATACTATTACTTGCACAAAAACAGTCGAGTTTTTAGCGAACTTCTTTACAAAGACAGAGTAAGAAGTCTAACTGGACTTGGCTACCTTGCTCATGGTGTCGGAATCAGCGATGAAGGTGTCAGAGACCATTGGTGGGTAACAGAAGAAGGAAAAGAAAAAATCAAAGAGTGCATGGAACACTCATCAATCTACGAAATAAGAAGACTCGCCAAAAATTATGGAGTTGTAAGAGACCAGCTACATATCCTTTGGGAAAGCCTACCTTATGCGTTTATAATGTACTTCGTTGGTCTAACTATCTTTAGCGTCATCAGAAAATGGATATTCTAAAAGATAAGATAGCATTAGGCGCAATAATTGGTATTTCTTTAGCTATTGTTGTTTCATTGTTATATATGTAACTATAGAACCGACAATAGCACCAATAAAAGCGTCTGCAACCATCCATATAACCTTGTAGGTTATACCATGTTTCTCCTTAAATGAAGACTCCTTCTTTAGAGCCTTCACTTCCTCCTTATGTTCCTTCTTCAACGTACTGCCATTCCAAAGGATAGGTATCTGTCTCCTGCCCAGTTTGGTAACACTATATACCACCCGAGACTTATGATTGCCATAGCCATACCCTCGATTAAGATATTCACTATCTACTAATAATTTGGCTACATTCTCTTTCCAAACACCATCAGGAGATACGTTATCATAAATGATACCACATATCTCCTGCTCGTACTCAGACTTGTCTCGAATATTATCCAGCAGCACGTACAACTTCTGTTCGTTTGTTATCTCAGCCATATTTATTTTTATAGTTGGGGAAATATATTTTCCCAGTTGGGAAAGTTAATTTCCTCACTTACCATATTTCTTTTCCAATTTCTTCTTTAACCAAGGTTTCATCGCTCCTATAATTCCGAAGATAATAGCAAAAGCTACACAGAAAAGTACTGGTCCAGCCTTATAGCCAAAGTTTTCCAAAACCACAAAGATAGTAATCATTATTGACCACAAGACAATGAATGTAGCTACCAAAACAGAATAATAAATAAATACCTTCATACTATATATAATATTTAGTTAATAACATATCTTACAAGGAGTTCTGCCCATATCCTCAGCTTCCTCTTCACTTACCTCTTCTATCTCTCCTGAGCAGCGTGAAAGACCCTTGCAATCAGGGTCGCAATGGTAACGCTTGGATGAACCACCAGTACAGATATACACATTATCACCATAGTCAGCAGACTTTACGGCAGACTCCTTCTTTTCTGGTTCTATATCAGCAGGCTTCTTGGAAGAACTACTGCATGATGCCATCAGGATGATGGCGAAAAGTAATACAAGATGTTTCATATTTAAAACTCTTCGTTTAAATAATTATATGGACCATACGTTATTCTTGCAGAATAAACCCGCCCCCCATATTTAAATACATCAATACAAAAGCCATAATAATCGCTATTCAATGGAGACTCACCACCTTGATAATATAAAAATCCATTGGCACCTTTGTACGTATCTAATTCTCCATATTTCTTTTCAAATTTATTTTTTAAAATATCTCTTGTTGTTTTTGCTTCTTGTGCAGAAGAACATTCTATAACTAAAATACATTTATTAAAGTAGCTTCCATTTAAAGTACGTTGAAAGCTGAATAATAGTGTAGAAAAGTAAAAACCAGCATATTCCTTTCCTTTATATATTATATCGTTTTCATCGGCAAAATAACTATCACCAAACTTGTTTTCTAACTGCGTTTTAGAAAAATCATAATCACTTCCAAACACAACACCGCAAATAGAACTTTGTGCATATCCAATATATGTACAAAGAAACATAAAAGCAGATAAAAATAATCTTTTCATACTCACCACATTTTAATTACCCGACATTTGCTTGTCTCATGCCACCACCCAAGATAGACAGTAGCTGGTCATATCGTTTTTCTAACTCATCGTACTTTGCCTTCCAGACAGAATCCTGTTCTACAACATCAGATTCTCCTCCTTTAGTATCTTGCATTTTTGCAAGAGTTATTTGTTCACTAATAAGCATTTCACCTTTCCCACGCAACAACCATTCAGCAGAAACGTCAGGAAAGACAGTAAGAACCCCCTCTATCACCTTAGAAGATAAAGCTTGGTCTCCTTTTAATTGCCTATTAACCGTACTCGGAGTCATTCCGAGCATATTTGCAAGACCGTTTGGAGTTTTACCAAAATGCTTTAAAGTTGCGTTAATGCGCTCAATTACAGACACTTCCATACATTTTACATTTTTATACCATACTTAAATATTGCAAATTTGCGCAACTTTTTCAATAAAAGTCTTGCATATTTGCAAGATATTATATACCTTTGCACTCGTAATCAATAAGTGCTTAATTATTAAAAGCAAAAATACAACAAAAAATTAAGTTATGCAAGTAAAAAAGATAAAAATTATCAAAGTTCCGCTTGAAGGACGAAAAAAACTTGCAGAGCGATATGGTTGTTGCAGGGAGACAATCTTCAACGCTCTTGCATTTAGGAGTCAGAGCAAGCAATCCGAGGACATCAGGCAGGATGCCCTGAATGACTTCGGAGGAGTGGAGACTGACAAGGTTGTGTTCTATTAGGAAGGAGGTGAATATGATTAAGAGATTATTCTTTAGAAAGAACCTACGGTTGATATTATATTGTGACTATGGAGCTTCATGCCCAGAGTTTGAAGAAATTTTCAACTGGATATATGAAGCTCCATTATGGGAGTGGAAAATCAGATTGAGCTTAGCATTTAGCGCATACTACGAACAATCTGACAAAGATAAATCTCAATGGTTGTCTAAAGCAGAAGAAATGTTAAGGTTCCTCAGCAAGTAAGAAGATATGAATAAAGGCATCATAATCTTTTTTGCTTGGGAATTGCTTATCAGAATAGCATGTTGAAATCTGCTTAACTGTATAGCCATCACGTTCTACTTCGCTGATGATTGCGTCAAGGTCTATACCTTTCAGACCGCCATTCGCTTCCACTTTAAAGTGGTGCTCATAAATTTTCTGTTTCATACGAAATTGAATTTAAAATTAAAATAAAAATTTGTCACTGCAAAGGTACAAAATAAAAACAACAATCGGGCAACGGTAGATAGAATAATGTATAAAATGAAAATTTGTCACTTTCTGTTTCATACACTACCGACCCGATTTTAAAACTGGAGGAAAAATATGAATGAAATTCCAACTATTGTAGATGGTGACAGAATGACATCACTACAGATTGCAGAGATTACTGGCAAGCCTCACGCTGACGTGATGAAAGCCATCCGAAAGATGGAGCCAGCTTGGTCTAAAATCAACGAAGGAAATTTTTCCTTGGTTGAATATAAAGACAAGAAAGGTGAGACAAGACCTTGCTACTCCCTCACCAAAGAAGAATGTCTCTACATCGCCACCAAGTTCAACGATGAAGCGAGAGCCAAGTTGATTAAACGATGGAAGGAACTGGAGGAGCAACATCAAAAGCCATCCCTCCCTCAGAACTATCTCGAAGCTCTCAAATCTCTGGTCAAGGCAGAAGAAGAGCGTGAGCAGTTAGCACTGGAGAACCGCAAGCAGCAGCAAGAGATAGTCACTATCAGCAAGGAGAACATGGAGTTAGGCAACAAAATTACCGAAATGCTGCCAAAGGTAAGCTACTACGACCAAATCCTGAAAAGCAATGCCACCATGACCATCACTCAGATAGCACAGGACTACGGAATGAGTGCAGTGAGAATGAACAAAGAGTTGGAGTCTATGAGGATTCAGCACAAGGTTCGAGGTCAGTGGATATTGTATGGACAGTTCCTCACTGGCGGCTACGTTCATAGCAGAGCGATTGACATCATCCGCTCAGACGGAAGACATGACGTGAAGTATAACACCGAGTGGACTACGAAAGGAAGAATCTTCCTTTATGATGCACTCAAAGCGAAGGGCATTCTCCCCTTAATAGAGCAGGAATGCACTCCCAGCAGTAAGGGCACTGGTAGAACAGAGTCGTCAAAGACTGGTGCCTGTCGGTAAACCATCAAATTCAACTGATATGATAGAACCAGAGATTAAGGAGCAGTTAGACCGCATCGAGCAATATACGCTGATAGCTGCAAAGAATGTGCTCAACATTCAGGAAGCTGCAATCATCCTTGGAATGACGGTAGAAGGTGTGAGGTATAATGTTAGGAACAATACCATTCCGTATTACAAGCCAAACATCAACCGAATCTACTTCAAGAAGAGTGAGTTGGAGGAATGGATGATGCAGAACCGCAGCAAGAGCATGAAAGAGATAGAATCACAGGCAGCAGCCTATTGTGCAACCCATTAAAATTATAGAATATGTTTAATACAACCATGTTAATATTGTCAATTATCGCTTTTTGCGTGATGGCAAACGAGATTTACCGCTCATTCAAGGAATGGGGCAAATAAGAATATGGTGAGTGAACCTCAAATAAAGTTCATACAGATAAAAATTTAGTTAGCGTTATTGATATTGTTTGTTATAGTGGAGGTTTTTTTGAAGTTCACTACTTCCACTCACCACAAGTCAGAAATGTTTTATGTTGTTGTGTTAGACGCAAGTAGTTCAGTTGGTAGAACAGAAGGTTCCCCATCCTTCGATGTCGTGGGTTCGAGTCCCACCTTGCGTCCCTATAGCCTGATTCCAAGGCTTTGTATCGGATAGGATAAACCTTCCTGAAGAGGTACTCGCAGCCCAAAGCAGCGTATGCAACCACAACATACGATTAGACGAGGAAGTGGCAAGACTATTACCTACACCGCAACAGGTGGAATTGGGAACGTCTTGGAGTTCACTTGTGAAGATGCAGACCTCATGCCGTGACCCTTAAAGATAAGGTAGCAGAAAGGTAGAAGCGCACAACTACAATTCGGTTCTAATGCAGCCAGCACGAAACAGAATAGATGAAATATTGTAACTACATATTCTAATTTTGCTCTTTAATCATTTATAATGTATGCGGAAATAGTGCTGGGAGTCCTAAGCCTCCATAAATGCAGAAGGGAACTTGAAGACACCTGTCCTTAGGCGAAAGCGTGGCTCGGCTTGTGTCTTTGGGCGCACGGATAGGATTAAAGGCTCGGACGTGCGCCCTTTTCAATAGAAGTTTTTTCATTAGATTCCATACATTTTGCGGTAGCGACCGCTCAGGTGATAAATGAAACACTCGCCCCACCATTCGTGAGAATCGTGGGGTTTTATTTTGAAAGTCAAAACAATTTAATATTATAGCTTATGAACAACTCAGCAAGTGGAAACTATCCACCAGGCGCAGCCAACGACCCGTCTGCACCTTACAATCAGCCAGAATATCCTGAGTATCAGGACTACGATGTTACGGCATCATTCGTACTTGACAAATCGTTTACAGTTACCTCTTCTTCTGATGATGAGGAAGGCATCAAGCAAGACCTCATTGAAGAATACATGACACCACTAGAACTCATCAACGAGTTGAAAACAAGACTGCAAGGTGAGTTGAAATTAGACCCGACAAACAAGCTAACCAAGAGACTCATTAAGGAGTGTGAGGGATGGACGTGTGACTGTGACATCTGTGTTGACAACATTTAAATAATATAGGTATGGGCAACTTAGACTTATACAACAAATTCAAAGTCGTACCAGCGGAAGCAATAAAACCAATCCAGAATGGGCGACTTAAAGGCAAGAGCGACATCAATCCAATGTGGCGCATCAAGACGATGACAGAACATTTTGGTGTTTGCGGAATTGGATGGAAGTATGTTATTACAAAACAATGGACTGAAACTTATGGTACAGAGACTAAAGCGTACTGCAATATAGACCTTTTCGTCAAGGTTGACGGTCAATGGTCTGATGCTATTCAGGGTACTGGAGGTTCATCCGAGGTTACGATGGAACGAAATGGTTCATACGTATCTGACGAATGCTACAAAATGGCACTCACAGACGCACTCTCTGTAGCAATGAAGGCACTTGGTGTTGGAGCAGATATTTACTTCGATAAAGGAAAGTCAATGGACTATTCCTCAAAGTACGCTATGCAAGAGAATTTAGCAAAAACTCAGCAGCAAGAAACCAAGACGCAGCAGCCAGCAACACCCCAGTATCACCCGAACAACCTGAATGAAGGCATGGAGTATCTGAGCAGATGTGTCAACAAAGACAATCTGATATGGGTAGTTCAGGCATACAAGCCGCTTACCGCCAATCCTCAATTTATGCAAGCTGTATCAGCCAAGAAGAAACAATTAGGAATACAATAATGACAGAAGTAAAGAAAATCACGTTAAATGAACCGAAGGTTACATTCATAGAAGAATCTCATCAGTACTTCCTCGGCAAGAAGGAACTGAAAGGTGTAACAGGAACGCTAATCAAGAAAGCCTTCCCTGACACCTACAAGAATATACCAGACTATGTACTGATGAAGGCAGCAGAGCGTGGAGGTCTCATCCACAACACGTTTGAAACCTTCTGTTCCATCTTCGATGCAGACATCAAAAAGTACCCGAACCCTACCGAAGAGCTTCAAGCCTTCCACGCTATGTTAGTCTCATTCGGTTTACACTATGTAGCATCCGAATATCTCGTTACCGATGGTGAGAACTTCGCATCTGCCATTGATGGTATCTTTGCGGACGATGAAGGCAATATCTATCTGGTAGATTACAAGACCACAGCCACCCTTCACTACGACAATGTATCTCTCCAGTTATCCATCTATGCAAAATGGTTCGAGGAGCAGAATCCCGACTTGAAAGTGAAGGAGATTGTTTGCATGTGGTTTAAGAATGGGCAGAGCAAGTTCCAGCCACTACCAAGAGTATCAGATGAGCAGATAGACGAGTTAATCAACGCTTATCTCACAGACGATGCAGACTATCAGTATAAGGTAGAAGTACCTGAACAGTTCTCTGCACTGGAGCAAGAGTATCGCCTGATAACTGCCCGAATTGATGCGATGAAAATTGTGCAGGACGGATTGAAGGAGAAGATAATGAAAATGATGGAGGATAACAAGCAGAAATCCATCAAGACTAATATCGGCTCTTACTCTTATGTGGCAGCTACCACCAAGAAAACCTTTGATATGAAGCTTTTCAAAGATACGGAGCCTGACCACTATGAGTACTATCTAAAGGAAACGGCTACCAAGCCATCGTTAAGAATCAAACTTAATTAATTAAATATGAACGTAAAGTTTACAGGCAAGATTATTGCAGCAGGGCAAGTTCAGATGGGAACTTCTCAAAACGGAACTCAATGGAGTTCGTGCGAATATACCATCGAAGAGTTGAACGAGCAATACCCTTCAAGAGCCGTTATCCAAGTGTATGGCTCTGACAAGTTGCAGCAGTTCAATATCCAGTTAGGTGAAATCATCACCGCTCACATCGGATTGAAAGCACGTCAGTCTAAGGAAGGACGCTGGTTCAATCAGTTAGACTGCTGGAAAGTTGACCGACCAAGCGCTCAACCGCAAGGTTATGTTTCTCAGAACCCTCAACAGCAGGGTGGATATTACGCACCACCTCAGCAGCAATTTCCCCCACAGGTTAATGCGAGCGGTCAAGCTTCTCAGCAGGGTGTTCAATATTCAGGAGGTCAGCAAGGAAATATCCCATTCCCTCAACGTTAATAAATAAGGTATGGAAATCCATCTTGTACGAACATCAACCGGTCTTCGTCCATACTCGGATGACGATTACGAGGAAATGAAAAAGATAAAGATTGGATCCATCGTCAAGGCGAATATCGTCCGCCCACGCAACGTGAAGTTTCATCGCAAGTTCTTCGCCCTTATCCGTGCGGCATGGGATTGTCTTACAGAGCAGCAGCGCACCAACCTACGCTCAGTAGATACATTTCGTGAGCAACTTCTGATAACATCAGGATTCAGTGAACCGCTCTACGACCTGAACGGACAGAAGTTCTTGGAGAGAGCCAAGTCTATCTCCTTCGCCAAGATGGATGAGCCAGCCTTTAATGAAGTATATTCCAAAGTCTTAGACACCATTCTTACCATCATGGTAGCCAATGGTGTTACAGAAGACGAATTTAATAACATTTTACAAAATTATAGTTGATATGACACGTAGAAACGACAAGCGCAACAACAGACATAATCGTCAGCGCAACAACAAAACAGAGTTATCACCATTTGCATCAATGCTTTTCGGAGCACTACTTGGCAAGGGTACGGAAATGATTGCTGAGAAAATGGCAGAAGAAGCAAAAAAGACTCCTGATATTCATGCAGAAGGCATCAGCAATAAGGACATCAACAACATCAACAACGGCAATGCAACCTTATCTAAGTTGCGTATTCCTGCTGATGGTTCGGCAGTTGAGTACCCTATCCCTGATAGTCTTTCTTTCTTCTTTGATGAGGAAGGTAAGCTGATGGTTCGTAAGAAGATTGAAGGAGACACAGAAACTCCTGATGATAAGGAAGGCAACCCTATCACTTATGATGATGTTTGCAAGGAACTCTTCGTAAACAAGAAAGCATTCTGGGCTTGTGGTGAAAAAAACATCGAGGAAGATGTTTTAGATTTTAACAATTATAAGGACACTGACAACTGCACATCTTTTGCTCAGGTAAAGCGGTTAGCCGCTTTTAACAAGTTACAGAACATCGCCAAGTATCTTAACAAGGGATGGAAACCTGACTTTCGCACCCACGGAAGAAAATGGTGTATCATTAAGGATGAAGAAAGTTACTCTCCTGTATATATTCTGACAACAAACGACGCAAACGTTTACTTCAAGAGTAAAGACCTTGCACTCGAAGCCACCCGTCTGATGGGCAAGGAATCTCTCAACGACCTTTTCAACGAAGACTGGTAATGACATCATACGCAGAAATCAAGGCAAAGTTAGAACAGGAAGGCAAGAAGATACGCAAGCGTTCATCCTACGATGAACACAACTTGCAAGCCGCAGAGGTCAGGTATATCCGTGGGGTATATCCTGACCTTGAAGGTGTCTTCTTTGCCGTTCCTAATGGTGGCAAGCGCACCTCCCGACAAGCATCATGGCTGAAAGAAGAAGGCATGAAGGCAGGAGTATCTGATATGCTGCTCCTGAAACGAACCTCTCAATATGGGTTCCTCTGCATAGAGAATAAAACCCCGAAAGGCAGACAGGAGCCAGCGCAGAGAGTATTTCAGTTTGAGGTAGAACGACATGGCGGCAAGTACATTATCGTCCGTTCTATAGATGAGTTTATGCAAGCAATCGACAAATATCTTAATGGTGAATTATGACAGAAGAAATCAGACAAGCCATCCAACTGCTCGAAGAAAACGGCTACAAGGTAACCTCTCCTCCCAAGGAAGTCAAAGACGAATACACCTTTGCTCGGGCATGGAATATGTACGACAAGAAGGTAGGCTGCAAGGCTAAGTTGGAGAAGAAATGGAACTCTATGAGTAAGGCAGACAGAAAGGCTGCTATAGAGTATATTCCTCTATATGTTATGGCAACAGAAGATAAGCAGTTCCGCAAAAACTTTCAGACCTTCCTGAACCAACGTGGTTGGGAAGACGAACTTATCGGAGCAGCACCACCGCCAGCAGCTATCAACGAGCAGCCATCTGAGATAAGCCAACTTATCGCCAAGACAAAGGCAGAGCAGGAACATAATACGGACGAGGCAAAGAACCATGCTCTTCGACAACGTATCTTTGGCATGATAGAGGTTCTTTCAAAGAATCCAAAGAGCTTCTGCAAGTCTCAGTTGGAGATATATCGAGACAACGGAACATTAGAACGCTTGGGCATAGAATGGAAACAACCTAAATAAAATGATAGAAATCAGCAAATACAACAAGCAGCATCCTCTCAGAGTATTTGAGGCCTTCGCTGGATATGGCAGTCAGAGTCTTTCTTTTAAATACCTCAAAGAGAAGCATCCTGAGTTTGACTTCAAGGTAGTAGGATATTCAGAGATAGAGCCTTCTGCAATCCAAGCCTACAGACTCCTGCATGGCTGGGATATTCCTAACTTCGGAGACGTGACAAGGATAGACTGGAACGAGGTTCCTGACTTCGACTTCATCAGTTGGTCTTCTCCATGCCAAGACTTCTCCAACGCAGGTCTCAGGCAAGGTGGCGAGGAAGGCAGCGGCACACGTTCATCCCTTATCTTTCAGGAGAAGAGAATGCTGGCAGTCAAGAAACCGAAATATGTAATGCTGGAGAACGTGAAAGGCCTCCTATCTGAGAAGATGAGAAAGTACTTCTTTCAATATCTCAGAGACCTCGACTCTTTCGGTTACACGTCATTTTACAAGGTTCTGAATGCCAAAGATTACGGAATCCCTCAGAATCGTGAGCGTATCTTCGTTATCTCCATCCTCAGGACAGAGGACGAGCCGAACCCTGAGTATAATTTCCCTTCTCCAATCAAGTTAGAGACTACGGTTGAGGACATCTTGGAAGACAATGTGTCGCCCGAATATTTCTTATCTCAACAACACCTCGAAAAATATCTCTCCAAAGCAGACATCAATGAATCAATCGAAAAACTCTACCCAGAAGATAGCGATACCGAAAACGGCTGATGGATGCTCTGTTGCAGTTACAGCCAGTATAGGTATGGCAAGCGTAATGAACTTTATAGATACGGCTCATTATCCGAAAGGTGGAGTTTTAATCATCAAGAAATTATAAATGTGCGACAAAATTATAAAGTTAGCAAACCTCAAAATCAAAGGCAGGATAGAGCAGCAGACCAGAGTATATTCCACCAAAGGAATCTCCCCTACTCTCAATTCCGCTATGGGTCACGGAGGTAACTGCATCCCACTATTCTTAATTGTCAAAGAGATATGAGAAAAGCCATCCTCTACAAGGAACGAACAGCCGATGGAAGGATGCTACGCAAAGCATACGACACTCACAAGTGCAGCTTCCACGCAAAGATGAAACATAGAACACCACGTACAGACGGACTCAGTAATACCATCACAAGTTTCTTCACAGACAACTTAGTATTAATTGTAAGCGAGATATGATAACTGGAGGAAAACGTATGAAATCCCTACTCCTATCAGGGAAGGTCAATCCTGATATGGGGGGGCAAGTCTTAGACCTCTATAACCAACGAGTCTATGACAATATCGCCCCAACAATGCTAACAACCATTGATTCTTCATCAATGACATTCGTAACCATCATGAACAAAGAAATCATTCACACCGCTCCCAACGGCAAGAAATACTCCATACAAATCAGGAAGTACACTCCAAGAGATTGTTTCCGCCTGATGGGAGTGCATGAAGCTGACATAGATAAACTCCTGAGCAAGGAGAAGTCTGGTCAACTCATTATCTGTAAGAGCAAACTCTACGCACTTGCAGGAAACTCAATAGTCACCAACTGCCTGACTGCCATGTTCGAGGAACTGATATTTCCATCAGGGAATCACTATCACGACAAGAGCGGTCAGCTTTCACTCTTTTAGCTTATGGATATTTTCGGATATATTAAGATAGGCAAGCGCATCAGTAAAGCGCACAAAGCCCTCTTTACCCACAAGACCATGATACTATGGTACAAAGGCAACCCAATCATCGGGACAATGCACGATGGTCTGTGGTACCAGCAAGACATGAACGGAAAGTGGGAGCAATTAATATTCCAGCAACAAGTAACTCACGTATCATTCTTACCTTCCCCACCAAATGAAGACAGAAAAAGAACAAATCTTAGCCATCATCGCTGAGATTCAGGAAGAGCGTAAGGCAGCGCACATCGTTCCAAATCATGTTCTTGCCGCAGAAATCATCAACCGAGGATTCCATCAGCCGCAGAAAGCCCTCAACGAATTATGTGCAGAAGGAAAGATAAGATGGTGCAGAACGCTCAACGATACGGCATTCACTATTAAAAATTTATAAATCAAAATCAATATGGAAGAAAAGTTAGGAATAATTACAAAGGAAGACTTGGAGGTCTTATCTAAACAAGCCTATGAGCCTGCAAAGAGCAAGGGCTTCTACTCTGATACTGGTATTGATACTACATTCTACCTGATGTTTATCATTGTAGAAATGAGCGAAGCTTTACAAGCCGACAGAAAGGACAGACATGGTTCAATCGAAGACTACGAAAGCGAGATTGAAATGGGCAGGGACATTCCTACCGCATAAAAAAACACGCTTGAAGGTACAGTAGAGTCTGAGTTTGCCGACATCGCTATTCGTATTCTCTCACTCTTGGGTAGCATCATGGATAGCGAGAAAGCCGAGTTTATGGAAGACGAAGACCTGATAGACGAATACAAATTGGCTGAATTTATCTTTGGGCTTGATTTAGTCGAAGACCTATACAGACTCATCGAAAAGATAGGAGTCTGTGACTTGGATGATTCTCCAAACTGGTATCTCGTCAAGCATTTACAAGAAATACTGATGGATATTTTTGCGATTGCCCATAGTAACAATATCAACCTGATGGAGCACATCAAACTGAAAATGAAGTACAACGAAACTCGTCCGTATCTTCACGGATATAAATATTAGGAGGACAGAATATGTTTGGAATAGAACAAATAACAAGAAGATGCTTAATAACTTTGAGTGATGGTAGCAAGATTCAAGCTACCATCACCATCCAAAAGCCGACCAAACCCATCTTTCCTGAGCAGATGGAAAGAGAGTTTATCAAGAATTTCAACAATTCGCAACCTCTTGCAAAAAACAAGGTTGTTAAGTGTCACATAATGAGAAATTAGCTTATGGAAGATTTACCTATTGGGTCTGAGATTACCCTGAAAGTGGTTGAAAGTAATAGTTGTGATGGTTGCTTTTTCGCTGAGTTAGCTACCGATATTTATGAAAATGTTTGCAAGCGCATTAAATGTACGGCTAACGAGCGTAAGGACGGTAAAAATGTTCAATTCAAAAAGAGTTAAATGATATGGAAGAAAAGATTAATATAGCAGAGATACTAAAGGATAAGCCGCAAGGAACGAAGTTATATGACTTATTACGGAATATTGACGTAGAGTTAGATAAAGTTCATATAACAGATGTTGGGTCTTACATTGTATGTACAGCAACCAATGAAGCGGGCAGCACTCGTTCGTTTGGTTATTCAAAATTAGGTACAGAAGAATGTTGGCTTGATGGTTTACAGATTCTCTTTCCTTCAAAATCAATGCAAGATTGGTCTAAGTTCGTTTGGAAGAAAGGCGATGTCTTGATTTGTAAAGATAACACACACATTATCTTTGAAAAGTTTGAGGATAATACCTACACAAGATTTAAAGGCAAGTATTATCTTTCTAAATTATATGCTAAAGAAGATTTTTATGAATCTTGTAAAGAGATACCCGGAATGTTTACTTCTTCGTTTGAGAAAGCCAACGATTATGATGCTCAGACCTACATCAAAACCGTCGAGGAACGCTTGGGTGGCAAGCTAAATCTTGAAACTTTGGAGATTGAAAAGAAGCCTGAATTCAAGGATGGGGATATAGCTTTTGCCGATTATGGTAATAGACAAGATATATTTATAGTATCAGAAAAAACTATGTTGTCAGAAGGTTATAGTTCATTCATTTCTTTAGATTTAAAAGGTTTAACTTTGAGTATGGGTTGCAGAACTTTTTTCTTTAAGGAAGACCTTTGTAAACTTCGCCTTGCTACAGAAGAAGAAAAGCAGCAGCTCTTTGAAGCTTTAGCAAAGGAAGGCAAGGTTTGGGATGCTGAGCATAAAATGATTGTGGACTTGAAGCCAAAGTGGACTCCAAAGCCATTTGATAGAGTGATAACCAGAGGTGGTAATAACGCTATATGGACTGCTAATATTTTCAGTCACATTGACCGATATGGACAATATGCCACTATTGGTTGTATAGGTGGTTATCCTTATTGTATTCCTTACAATGAGAAGACAGCTAAATTGATTGGTACAACAAATAATTGGGAGGGTTAATTATGGGCAATGAAGATTTATATAAAAGTGCTTTAGCTGATTACCTATATTATTGTATAGCGAATATAAATAAAGAATCTCCAAGACTAAAATGCGTTGATATTCCTAAAGATGGAAAAACAAAACGCAGGGAAAGGAGACAACAAGAACTTAAAAGAAGAAAGGGAAAGTTATGAAATTAGTTATCAAAACGCATCATGCATTACCTTGCCGTACAGAGGTATTCACCATCAACGGAAAGAATGCTGAACAAAATGATTTTGGTGATACATACGACCATCATCATGAAGACGCAAAGCCTTATTCTTGTGCTGATATGCACTTTGAGCCAAAGCCTCCAACAAAGGAAGTACTTGATAAGTATAACATAACGGATAAAGAATATTATAACATCTGTAACGAACTGGAAGATAAATTATGTGTAGGTAGTTGTGGATGGTGTATTTAAAAGTAAAGCGTATGGAAAAGTTAGAGTATATTCCTGGAGATTTGGTAATGACAAATGGAGTGCCTTTAGGTACTGCCAAAGATGTCGTTTACAGAGTTGTATCATCTGACCCATCAAAGACTTTGAAGTTGGATGATGGAACAGTTCTGAAAGGTGTTGTCTGCTTAGAGAATATCGAGGGTGCAGAATTTGGAGATAAAGGCTATCTCTTAGGTGATAGCTGTGCATGGGTTAAGGATATTGTTCCGATTCCTATTACTCCAGAGATTCTTGAAAAGAATGGGTGGAAACACAATCATGATGGTATTTATACGCTTACAGATGTATTTTTAGGTGGCGACCCATGTGACGAAGATAACTATGCTATGCTTACACTATACACAGACTATGATATGTGGTATATAGAGAAAAATTTGGAATTTATGAAGGGGGATATAAAACATCTTCATCAACTCCAACATCTTCTCTTTGGCTTAGGTATTGATAAGAACATGGAGGTGTAGGTATGAAACAGAAATGTAAACACCAAGTTAATAACGGGTGGTGTAAGGTAAGAGGTGAAGTTTGTATTTGGTCAGAATATACTCCTGATGCTTGCCTAAAAAGAGAAGAAGTTTAACCGCCTTCGGGCATAAAGTAAGTAATAATGGAAGAAAATAAGATAATATCCTACAAGGGATTCGATGAGAATATGCAATGCCGTGGCTTCCAGTATGAAGTCGGCAAAGAGTACGAAATGGATGGTGACATTAAATGCTGTGAGCGAGGTTTCCATGCTTGCGAGTCTCCGTTGGAAGTCTGGGATCACTATGATATGCTGGCATCACGTTTTGCTAAGGTAGAACAGTCAGGCAAGATTGACAAAGAAGAAAACTCGACTAAGGTTTGTTCTTCTAAAATCAAGATTTCTGCTGAGTTAAAACTTGCAGACATTATCAAACTTGGAGTTGAATGGATAAAAGATGTTACATCACCATCTAAGGTTAAGACGGATGGAGCGTTGAACGACAACGGAGACAAAAAGAAACAGATTGGTTCATCGGGCGACTATGCTCAGATTGGTTCATCGGGCTACTCTGCTAAGATTGGTTCATCGGGC
>ERZ1026864.83-NODE-83-length-72456-cov-9.500021_pt1 | contig 72456 bp, 54 predicted proteins | sample MGYA00380162_ERZ1026864 | MGnify/ENA primary metagenome ERZ1026864 (study PRJEB33269, sample SAMEA4719798) | human gut metagenome | biome: human-associated habitat; feature: organic feature; material: feces | place: Cameroon | collected 2013-10 ... | reverse complement strand
CTTCAGGAAGCCTGAATGTACCGGAAAATCAAGGTTTTCGGACGGTCTGGGGGGGACCCTGATCAGTAGGAAAGCTAGCATTTATGGAGCAGAGAACATCAGTATCGGCCAGAATGTCCGGATTGATGATTTTTGCATTTTAAGCGGAAAAATTGAAATCGGCAATTATGTGCACATCGCAGCGGGTGTGATGCTGTTCGGCGGAGAAGATGGAATCTTACTGCGGGATTACGTTGGGATTTCTTCCAGAAGCGTCATCTACGCGGCAAGTGATGATTATTCGGGACAGTACATGACGAATCCGACAGTTCCGGAGCAGTATCGTCATATTATCAGTAAGACGGTCTGTATGAATAAGCATGTACTGATCGGAACCGGATGCACAGTTTTGCCCGGAGTGATGATTGGAGAAGGAACCTCCGTCGGAAGTATGTCCTTGGTGAATAAATCGTTGAATGCATGGGGGATCTACGTGGGAATACCGTGCAGAAGAATAAAGGAACGCAGCAAGGATTTGCTTCTTCTGGAGAAGAGTATGATTGCAGAACAGGTTTGAAGTAAGAGGCTGGTGTTCTGCAAATTTAAGCAGTTCAGTCACTGATGCAGTGAAATGTTCGATGTTCCTTCTCTATTTGGAGAAAGGATATCGAATATATGAAAAAGCTGATGATCCTTGGTGGATCGCGTTATGCGCTGCCGGTTATTGAAGCAGCACATCAACTTGGCATTTATACCATTACCTGTGATTATTTGCCGGAAAATATTGCTCATAAATATTCAGATGAATACTGCAATGTTAGTATCGTTGAAAAAGAAAAGATACTTGAAGCGGCTCAGCAGCATCATATCGATGGCATCATGTCGTTTGCCTGCGATCCGGGCGTGGTCACAGCAGCCTATGTTGCAGAGAGAATGGGACTTCCGAATGTGGGACCTTATGAGTCTGTCTGCATATTGCAGAACAAAGGAAGATTTCGAAGCTTTTTAACTGAACATGGATTTAATGTGCCAGTGGCAAAAAGTTATAAGAGTATTGATCAAGCCATGCAGGATGTGAATCTGTTTCATTGGCCGGTGATTGTCAAGCCTACGGATTCAGCTGGAAGCAAGGGGGTTACCAGAGTAGATAATCCCGATATACTGGAAGAGAGCGTTCGTTACGCCATCTCTTTCTCTCATTCCGATGAGTTTATTATTGAAGACTTTATTACACAGCAAGGTTATTCTTCAGACTCTGATAGTTTCTCTGTTGGTGGCAAGTTGAGATTTGTTTCATTTGATTGCCAGTATTTTGATAAGAATGCAGAAAATCCATATACTCCGGCAGCGTATAGTTGGCCATCTTCGATGAGCAAAGAGCACCAGGAGGAGCTTACATCGGAAATCCAAAGACTATTGAAGCTTCTTCATATGCAGACAGCTGTTTACAATATAGAAACCAGGGAAGGAACGGACGGAAAGGCCTATATTATGGAACTTTCTCCTCGCGGGGGTGGAAATAGGCTTTCGGAATGTCTTCGCTATGCGACCGGTGTTGATATGATCACTAATATGGTGAAGTATTCTGTTGGGATGCCAATTGAACCAATTGAGCAAAAACCATATGAAGGCTACTGGGCCGAAATTATTCTGCACAGTGATCGGGAGGGAACCTTCCAAAATCTTTGGATATCTGATGAGATTGCTGAAAATGTGGTGGAGCGAGATCTGTGGATTGAGACAGGAACGTTTGTTGGAGGTTTTAAGGGGGCTAATGAAGCAATTGGAACGTTGATTCTCCGATTTGAGACTAAAAGAAAGCTTGAAGCAGTTTTAGCGAATCAAGGAAGGTATGTGGCTGTTAAAATTGTATGATGTGCGAAGGAAAATAATAGGGCAATGAAGAATATAGTTGTATTTGGGGCTAGCGGGGATACAGGAAGATATTTCGTGAAATACTTCCTCGATCATTATTGTGGTACGGATTACCAGGTTATTGCGACAGGAACGAGAGAAACCGGCTTTTTTGATAGCTTGGAAGTACCGTATTATCCGGTCGATATTCGAAAAAAAGAAGAATTTGAAAAGCTTCCTGGAGAAGTATATGCAGTTGTAGATCTTGCTGGTGCCATGCCTGCAAGGATGAAGGGATATGATCCGTATAAGTATATTGATGTTAATATTACTGGAAATCTGAATATACTGGAATATTGCAGGAAAGCAAAGGTAGATAGAATTTTATTTGCTCAGAGTTTTGGAGATATTAAGGATCATGCGGAAGATAATCTGCTGCTAACAGTTGATCTTCCTAGAAAATTCAGCTTTACCAGCGACCATACAATTTACGTTATGACGAAAAACTTTGCGGTTGATATGATCGAAATTTATCATCAGATGTATGGTCTGAGGAACTTTATTTTCCGATTGCCAACGATTTACTTGTATTCTCCGGTTGACACCTATTATGTTGATGGTAAACAGCGAAAGATAGGATATCGGTTGCTGATTGATAAGGCAAGAGCTGGCGAGCCTATTGAGGTATGGGGAGATCCTGAACGCATAAAAGATATGGTATATGTAAAGGATTTCTGCCAGATGCTGTACCGGGCGGTGTTTGCAGACAGAAATTGCGGTTATTACAATGTTGGTACCGGCGTTGGAACGTCGTTGCTAGATCAGATACAAGGAATGATAGAGGTATTTGGAACTCCTGGTAAAGAATCTGAGTTGATTATGTGCCCGGATAAGCCGAATGCACCTCAGTACATCATGGATATTGCTCCGGCAGTCTCGGAATTAGGATATAAGCCTGAATACACATACCGTAAGATGTTGCTTGATTTTAAGAAAGAGATGGAGATTCAAAACCATAGGTGATATTTACTTATGACTTTTTGATGTCACTCTTTTGAGCAGAGGCGGTTCAAATGGACAATGGAAGTTTAGTGGAACATTATTCCACACTGCTGTTGACATGAGCCTCCATCGCACATGATTAGTGGCAAACACGGCAAATCGGCGCTGTGAGCGAATTTGTCAGATACTAAGCTTATTATGTGCTACGTATGTCAAACGTCTTTCGTGGTATATAGTTTCGCTTTATATCCGAATGCTAAGAAATGAATTGCGACTGTTCGGCTCCGCCGAACCAACCATTACGCTTCGCAATATTCATCTGTTGTGAGGAACAACTATGTTATTTAATTCGGCTCAGTTTTTGTGTTTTTTTCCTATCTCCATAGCCATATTCTACATTGTGCCACAGAAATACAGATACCTTTGGCTGCTTGCAGCCAGCTATTACTTTTACATGCAGTGGAATCCGGTATATGTTCTTCTTCTGCTCTCATCTACTCTTATCACGTATGTGGGTGGCTTAGTTCTGGGAAAAACAGTAACCGAAAGGAAAAGGAAGATTTGCTTGTTCATATGCCTGGTCATTAATTTGGCGGTATTGGGCTATTTCAAATATGCTAATTTGTTCATGGGATATCTTAACAAGGCTATAGTGATAGCCGGCCATGAAGAAATCCCGTGGGACAATGCAATCATTCTGCCGGTTGGTATTTCCTTCTTTACCTTACAGGCATTAGGATATTTAATAGATGTTTATCGGAAAGATATATATGCCGAGCACAATTTCTTCAGATACGCGCTTTTCATTTCGTTTTTTCCTCAATTGGTAGCAGGTCCTATAGAAAGATCAAAGAATCTGTTGAAACAGTTGGCTGTTCCATGCAGATTTTCATATGAAAATCTGCGTCGCGGATTAATGATCATGCTCTATGGATTTTTTCTAAAAGTTGTGATTGCAGATCGAACAGCAATATTTGTTGATGAAGTCTATAATAACGCGAATGCTTATCCAGGCTTTTATATTTTAGTCGCAACGGTATTATTTGCGATTCAAATTTATTGTGATTTCTATGGATATTCTACAATAGCAAAGGGTACAGCTTTGACCATGGGAATTAAACTCATGGATAATTTTAATGCGCCATATTTCTCGAAGAGTATTAAGGAATTTTGGAGAAGATGGCATATTTCTCTTTCTACATGGTTCCGGGATTATTTATATATTCCTCTTGGCGGGAATCGTAAAGGCATAGTTAGAAAATATGTAAATCTTATGATAGTATTTGCTGTCAGTGGTTTATGGCATGGCGCGTCCCTTTCGTTTGTAATATGGGGAGTTCTTCACGGTTTATATCAAGTCTTGGGCGGTCTGTTTCGATCGTTTTATAAAAAAAATAGTTGTCGTTGCGCTTTTCTTAATAAATCGGATGAAAGGTTTAGTACGAAGCTATTTCAATGGGCACTAACTATTATTCTGATCTGCTTTGCATGGTTGTTTTTCAGGGCGAATAGCATAAGCAGTGCACGATTAATACTTAAGCAGATGTTAGCCGAAAGAAATTGGATCATTCTTTTTAATCAGTCGCTGTACGAGTTGGGGGTTTCCAGGGATTATTTCAATATACTATTGATGGCGCTTGCGGTTTTATTTTTTGTTGATTATCAAAAGTATCGTGGCAGAGATGTTCTTGCTATATTCTTCCAGCAGGGGTGGTGGCTACGTTGTTTAGTAGAAGTAATATTGCTCATGACAATAATTTTGTTCGGCTGCTATGGAAGCATATACGATGTACAACAATTTATTTACTTCCAGTTTTAAGAGGTGATTATGGGCAGAATTATTAGAACAATGGCGGGAATAGTTGCGGGGCTATTATTGGTAGTGCTTATATGTAAAGAATTGAATGATATGTATGTTCCGGACGATCCAAATCAGAGAGTCTTGTTCAGATCATTTTACGCACAAAAAGACAATGTGGATTATGTATTCCTGGGCTCATCGCATGTTTATAGTGATGTTAATCCTTATTTGTTAGATGACATAAATGGCGGCATTAATTTTAACATGTCTACACCTGGACAAAGTTGGAAAGACACATATTATTTACTTAAAGAAGTTGCTAAAAGAAATGATCTTCGACATGTATATTTGGAATGTTATCATGGGTGCGATGTAGAGTATGAATCGTGGAATAAGGAATCCAAACAATATGAAGTGGGCGATTTTATAGATAAGCCCGAACAGTATGGTAGATCTTGGATTATAAGTTACTACATGAAATATGGGTTGAATCAAGTAATGATTCAAATGAAGGCATCTGATCTTAACCATCTATTGGAGAATATTTTTCCATTTGTACGTTACCGAGAAAAACTATTTGATTGGGAATATATAGAAAATAATATCGAATATAAAAAAACGGATGAGTATTTGGATTGTAAATGGAAATTACGGGACAACATGGAGCCGGATGGCACAGTGTGGAATGCTATAGCTTATCCAAAAGGGTGGGTTTGGTCTGATGGAAAATTATTTGATCAAGAGAAGCTGTTTCCAATAGATCGTGACCTTGAAAAGTATGCTATTGGAGAGAAAAGTGAAAAGTATATTCGTAAAACAATTGAATTTTGTGAAGAAAACAATATAGACGTTACGATGTTTATATCACCTATATTTGATACGCAGTTGCTAAGTACAGGAAATTACGACAATTATGTTTCTCAAATCAGATCAATTGCGAATGAATATAACGTTGATTTCTACGATTTTAATTTAATTAAATCAGATTATCTGGATATTAAAGAAGGAAAGTATTATGTTGACATAGGTCATCTTAATGCAGCTGGAGCATCAATATTTACTTCCATGTTGTGGGAGATACTTAGTGGTACTGCGTCTGAGAATGCTGGCATGTTCTTTGACACGTATGCGGAAAAGCTTCAGGAAGGTCCATTGGTACAATATGGCCTGTATTATAAAGATATTGCACCGGGAGATCAGACCGCTGATGATGGTTCACCTATTTATACCAGAAGACACTATTATGTTGCGACGAATCGGAATGGAACGGCCGAGTTCTGTATTACTCGTACCATAAGTGATGGAGATGATACTACTGAGGATAGATCTGAAATAGTACAATCTTACTCGAAAAATGATGAGTTCGAGTTGCCTATCAGTGAGCATGGGGTATTAACAATAGCGGCAAGGGATGGATCGACTGCTGAAAACACAATAAGCGTTAACTATTAGATTTGAAAATAGAAAAATGGTGCTTAAGCAGCGTAAAAATTTATTATGGTGTACTTTATGAATATTAAGCAAAGAATAAAAACAATTTGTGTTTTCTTTTGTGCCTCTATACTGGTTGGCAAAGACTGCGCAAAAGTGTTTTCAGAGAAGCGAAAAGAGCGAACTTATTGTTGAAAATCAAGGATTGGCCAGAATTCATAAGGATATTGTTGGCACGGGGAATAAACTTTTGATTGGAACAGGAAGTGTTTTATATGATGCAAAGATACGAATCCACGGTCTGAATAATACGATAAAGTTTGGAGAATACGTTTGTGTCGGACCAGGTTGTTCATTCTGGATTGAAGGGGATAATTGTGTTATTTCTATTGGAGATAAAACCAGCTTTACAATGGGAGTGCATTTTTGTGTCCAAGAGAATGGCATGGAGATAAAAGTTGGAGATGACTGTATGTTCTCGAATTCAATTATTGTTAGGACATCGGATTCACATCCAATATACGATGAAAACAATATAAGGATTAATCCGGCGAAAGATGTTCATATTGGAAATCATGTTTGGGTTGCTCCGAACACGAAAGTAATGAAAGGTGTATATATAGGTGATGGGGCAATCATTGGCAGTGACACCATGGTTACTAAAGACATTCCTGGGAATTCTTGTGCAGTAGGGCATCCTGCGAAAGTTGTAAAGAGTAATATTAAATGGACAAGAGACCAGGTTTTCTGATATGTAGTTGCATGAGATGAATAGTTTACAGAATACATGGTTGAAAACATAGTACAAAAGTACATATTGATGTAATCATAAGGATCCAAGAATAGTATTGGGAAATCAAAGTCAAAAGGTGGTGTATATAACTGTGAAAGGCACTTCGGAAAAGAAAATACTGGTGACAAGATCTTCGATTGCGCCACTTGATGAATATGTTGATGAGATCAGAGATATCTGGGACACGCATTGGATGACGAATATGGGAGTGAAGCACCAGGAGCTTCAGAAGAAATTGTCGGAATATCTGGGTGTAGAACAGCTTGATTTGTTCACAAACGGGCATATGGCGTTGGAGTTGTCTTTACAAGCGTTAAACTTTCCAAAAGGCGGGGAGATAATCACAACACCTTTTACTTTTGCATCTACTACACATGCAATTGTACGAAATGGTCTGGAGCCGGTGTTTTGCGACATCAATGAAGATGATTTTACGATAGATAGTTCGAAAATCGAAGCATTGATAACAGATCGTACGGTTGCTATTATGCCGGTACACGTTTACGGCAATATTTGCAAGATAGAGGAAATCCAGCAAATTGCCGACCGCTATGGGCTGAAGGTGATTTATGATGCTGCACATGCTTTTGGAGAGCAATATCATGGAAAGGGCGTAGGTACGTTCGGAGACATTTCCTGTTTTTCATTTCATGCGACCAAAGTGTTCAACACGATTGAGGGAGGCGCTGCATGCTTCCGCAATCCGGAATTGGGGCAAAGGCTGCGTGATCTAAAGAATTTCGGTATTCACGGACCTGAACAGGTTAATGCAGTGGGGGCCAATGCCAAGATGAACGAATTCTGTGCGGCAATGGGACTTTGCAATCTGAGACATGTGGACGAGGAAATTCAAAAGCGTAAAAGAGTGGTAGAACAATACAGAAGCATGTTAGGTGGTACGAAAGGCCTGCGATTCAATACGATTCAGCCTGATGTGAAGGCAAACTATGCTTATTTTCCGATTATTATTGATGAGAAAAAATTCGGAGCGACACGTAATGACGTGTTTGAGGCTTTGGCGGAAGAAGGAATAGGAGCAAGAAAGTATTTCTATCCACTGACAAATACCTTTGATTGCTTCCAGGGAAAGTATGATCCGGCAAAAACACCAATTGCGCTTCATATCAGTAAGAGAGTGCTGACATTGCCTCTATATGCAGATCTTGAGGAGAAAGAAGTGGATAGAATCTGCAGATGTGTGATAGCGGTGTCTGGACGAAATTGATATTACGCTGAATATGATTACGGGTTCAACTTAATACCAATTTCACAGGAGGTTTTATGCAAGAGAAAATTGTAGTGAGCATACTGTGCATTACATATAATCAAAAGGAGTATCTTAAGTCTGCATTGGATGGATGTGTTCATCAGGAAACAGATTTTGCTTTTGAAATAATTGTTCATGATGATGCTTCTACGGATGGAACAACAGAAATAATTAAAGAGTATGCAGAAAAGTATCCTGCACTCATACGGCCGCTGTACGAAGAAGAAAATCAATATTCTAAGGGAAATAGCATAGCAAAAATTATGTTTCCTGAAATCAGAGGGCGTTATGTTGCTTTTTGTGAAGGGGATGATTATTGGTGCGATGTCCATAAATTACAAAAACAGGTAAATATCATGCGAGAGCATCCGAGTGCGGTGGCCTGTGTGCATAATGCCTGGGTTTTGGATTGCCTTACTGGAAAAAAGACAAAGTTCAGCATTAAAGAGGGCGATGGGGTTTTGTCTACAGAAGATATCATTCAATGGGGAAATAGAGGATACGCAACAGCATCGCTTCTAATGAAAAGAGACTACTTCTTTATACCGGCGTCATTTCAAATGACGAATGTAGGCGATTATCCGCGTGCGGTTTATATGTCTTTACAAGGTGATATTTATTATTTGAAGGATTGCATGAGTGTTTATCGATTTAATTCATCTGGATCCTGGACACAGAAACTGGCTAATGATTTGGAGGAATATCGTTCTCATATTCAAGATATGCGTGATATGTTGCAATATGTGAATAAGTATTCGGGTGGAAGATACCAACAAGCTATAGCGAGAAAAATATATATAAATAATTATGGTTTAGTGTATCGAGAGATTATTAGTGGTAGCAGAAAAGCAGATTATTTAACGGCATGGAATGAACTTTCAACATTTGACAAAATAAAAGTAAGTCTATTGGCTCATTTAAGACGTATGTTGTAGTATATCACTTTTATTTTGGATGGATAAGGAAATGAATTTATGTTAAAAGGAAAAAGGTATTGGATTTCGTATACTTTTCTGTTTGTGCTTCTTGCAGGAGTCATCTTCTTTCCATTCCGCATGAAGGGCAGCAGCTTTTTGAGAGATGGCGATGGCTTCAATCAGTTTTGGCCGACCATGGTATATATTGGACAATATATACGTGATGTCTTTCATAGCGGGCTGCCTTTACGCAGATTTGACTTTACGATCGGCTTAGGAGAAAGTGTTTTTTCATCGTTGAGCTATTATGGCTTTGGAGATATCTTCAATTTACTTTCCGCTTTCGGAACAGCTGAGACGATGGACGTTGTGTTCATTGTGATTGTGCTGTTGAAGCTGTATACAGCCGGAATTACGTTTTCCTGGTATGCAATGTATCATGGGGCGGTGAAGAGATATGCATTAGCTGCTTCCCTGATGTATGCATTCTGTAATTATGCCCTGGTAGCAGGACTGGAATTCTATCAGAATCTGAATGGTTTTCTGTGGCTTCCGTTGATGACTCTTGGCATTGACCAGATCTATGAGGCTAAGAGCAGCAACCGGAACAGAAGAATTGTATGGCCGTTGCTGCTTTCGGTGTTCTTTCTGGCGATCAATGGCTTCTATTATTTATACATGAATACAGTTTTTGCTGTATTCTACGTTCTTTACAAGACGGTACAAGGACATAAATTACAGTTCCGTGTATTTCTAAGTTTTATAGGCAATTACCTTCTGGCCATTTCTCTTTCAGCCGCGTTCTTTCTTCCTTCCATAGCAGGATACTTCAACAGCAGCAGAACCGGCCGTTCTGCGCGGCGTATCTCTGAGTTTTTCCTGTATTCTCCGGCTGAGTATATTGTTCGATTGAAAAATGCAATCGTGCCGGTGGCGTGGGAATTATCTTTAGGCCTTCCTTTAATCGGAGTATTGACCGTGATTTTCTGCCTGCTTCATAGGAAAAGGCGAGACGCAAGTCTGGCGGCAGGACTGATCCTTCTGACATTTGTCCCGTTGACCGGAATTGTCTGCAATGGATTTTCCTTCGATACGGATCGCTGGTGGTATATGCCTTTGTTTGCGGTATGTGCGCTGGCGGCAGAATGTTTGCCGGATGTTCTGGAGCAATTTCGAATAAAGTCGGATATTACTATCTTTGCTGTGATAGGACTGGCATCTGTTCTGATGCATATGCTTCATACAACTTGGCTGAACCGATTTGAACCATTGCGAGTGGTCTGGTATGTACTTCTGATTGGCATGTTTATGCTGGCCTTCTTCCTTTGCGATGCGAGTCGGAAACGCTGCCTGGTTGGAAGAATGAATTACAGGATAATTACGGAAGCACTGGTTTTACTTCTGATCATTTTCAATGTGGCGGTCAATGGCTTTCTGGTGAATGCCACAAGAGCCTTTGGCGGAAGCGGGTACAGCTCAGGGTTTCGGCTCATAGGTGATTCCTATACCGTTGTCAGTGATAGTCTGGCTGCGGACGTAGCAGGAACAAGCTCGGAGAAATTTGAAAGAATAGACACTTATGACACCTCCTACGACAGCTCGCTCCTGTTGGATTATTACGGAACGGTGGCATATTATTCTGTGCTGAACAACAATGCCTATAACTTCTATGCTCAATTCGGAGTTTCGCCTGGAATTGAGGCGCGGCATGTCTTGAAGGGACTGGACAGCAGAAGAGCCTTGGAGGCGCTGCTCTCTGTTAAATACTATCAGGATTATGTAATACAGGAAAACGAGGATGGAACAGAGGATCTGAAGCCGGTTCTGAAGGAGAACGAGTATTTTCTTCCATTTGGTTTCACGTATCGCAATTATCAATCGCTTGATGAATTCAACCAGAGGCAGGTTCCTGACAGACAGGCGTCTGCTCTGCAGGCGGTTGTTCTGGAGGATGAGCCAGAGTTTGCTGCGAAACACAAGAAGCCTGTTGGAAATCCGTCGGAGTTAATGGAAGCCACTATCACCGCGGAAGGAATCGAGGAAGAAAACGGAGAGTTTTCCGTCTCCTCCGATAGCAGCCTTACCATTGAGCTGAAGAATTTCCATCATGATTTTCAGGACGGAGAGCTTTATGTGAATCTTGCCGGATTCAAATTGCTGAGTGAAGGCGCACGGAGCGTTTATGTCGGGAATAAGATCGTCCAAGTACGGGATGGGAGCAATTTATATTACACCGGGAACGATGATTTCTGGATTAATGTGACGGAGCTGGAGGATAACGCGATACGAATTCACTTTGATCAAGCCGGGGTATATTCACTGGATGGAATTCGGGTATATTGGTGCCCTACCACAAGCTTTTCGAAAGATATACAGAATCTTACGGAGGATAAGCTGAAAAATCTCTCGATGGAAAAGAATCGGATTACAGGAGATTTGAAGGCATCTCAGGATGAAATCCTGTTCCTGAGTATTCCCTTCAGCAAAGGCTGGACAGCATATGTGGATGGAATCAAGCAAGACCTCATGAGAGCGAATATAGGCTTTATGGCCATGGAGGTTGAACAGGGAACACACAGTGTGGTGCTGACTTATGAGGATCCTCTGTCGACGGCAGGAATAATGATTACGATCCTTGGAATCCTTGTACTCTTGTATTGCATTTGGAAAGATCATAAGGAGCAGAAGAGAATATGATGCGTGGGAGAAATACGTGATGTGCAGAGTCTCCTTGATTATGACAACCTATAACAGCATAGAGCACATCGAACAGACCCTGCAGAGTGCCCTGTCTCAGGATTATCCGGATCTGGAGATCGTAATTGCGGACGGAGGCTCTGCGGACGGAACGGTGGATGTGATTCGCGAATATGCACATCAGTGCGAAATGAAGCGAGAATCCGGGAAGTCCACGGCAAGAATTGTATGGAAGTCAGAGAAGGATCATGGAATCTATGATGGGATGAATCGTGCGATTGAGCGTTCTACCGGGGATGTCATTGCGGTATTCAATGATTTGTTTACCAGACAGGATGCGGTGAGCAGAATGGTACAGACGATTCGGGATGGAGATCGAAGGTATGGAGAAAAATCCTGCCTCGGTGCACATGCGGATCTTGCCTATATGGACGGAGAGCGCGTGGTTCGCAAATGGGTAATGGGGGAAGGCAGAATCGAGAACGGATGGCTTCCGGCACACCCGACCATGTACTTAAAGCGCAGTGTCTATGAGAAGTACGGCCTGTATGATCTCTCCTTTGCTTCTTCTTCCGACTATGAATATATGGTTCGGATCCTGAAGGATCCGGCGAATCATCTGGCCTATTTACATGAGGAACTGATTCATATGTTCTATGGCGGAACCAGCAATAATGGGATCAACGGTTACTGGCGCAACACAAGAGAGGCCTATGAGGCTCTTCGGAAGAACGAGGTTTCGGGGGCAGGGAGAATCATTCTGAAGAGAATCGTTCGAACTATGCGTCAATTTGTGGTATCCTAGAAGGGTCAGTCGGAACGGTTTCCGAAAAGCCATGAGCTGCAAGGCTGTGGCTGTGATGCAAGAGATGATTGTTTTCAGGATGAAATAAGACAGGAATGAATCCATTTCTTACGATAGTAACGCCTACCTATAACCGCAGAGAGAAACTTCGTGCTTTATATCAGAGTCTGTGCAGACAAACTATCTGTGCAGACTCTTTTGTGTGGCTGATTGCAGACGATGGAAGCTGCGATGGGACAAGAGAGCAGGTCCTCGACTGGCAGAAGGAGCAGGACGATCGATCGGAGGGGTTTCGGATTATTTACCGGTTTGCAGAAAATGGCGGGAAGCATCGTGCACTGAACCGGGCTGTTTCAGCGGTGGAGACACCGCTGGTGTTCCCGGTGGACAGCGATGACTTTTTGACAGAGAATGCAATCGAAAGTGTTCGTGACGCGTATGTAAGAGAGCTCACAGGCAACATGAAAGAGAGTGACCAGAAACTTTGTGGCTTCAGCTTTTTACGGCAGAGGGCGGATGGATCGCTGATGAGCCGGGAGGCTTCCAGGGACGGTGTCCTTTCATCGTATTGTGAGGAAAGAATCAATCTGAGAAATCAAGGAGATATGGCAGAGGTCTGGGTGACGGATATTTTGAAGAAATTTCCTTTTCCCGAGTTTCCGGGAGAGAAGTTCCTGGGAGAGGATACGGTATGGATTCGGATGTCAGGGCCTTATCGGATGCGCTTTTATAATAAGGCGATTTATCGGTCGGATTATCTGGAGGAGGGACTGACCAGAAACCGGCGCGCACACAATCTGACATCGCCAAAAGGATGCACAGAGCGGGCAAGAGTTTTTCTGGAGTCCCCATATGTTACAATATCAGCAAAGATCAAGCCTGCCGTGCAGTATTGGATCTATGGTCATACCGCAGGAGATGGGTATCCGGAGCTGTTTGCAAGGCGGCCGCATGGCTGCACAGTTCTTCTGGTACTGGCATTCCTTCCTGCCGTTGTTCTTGAGAAAAGGTGGAAGAGAGCGTATACAGCGTAGAGAATTCCGGATGGAAGACCGGAAGAGCGGGGGTGAAGATGAGCAGAAAAGAAGTGGATTTATTTGTTCCCGGAAGACTGTGTCTGTTTGGTGAGCATACAGATTGGGCAGGGATGTACCGCAGTGTCAACTCTGCACTGGAAAAGGGTGAGGCAATTGTTACAGGAATTGAGCAGGGAATCTATGCGAAGGCGGAGCGCTGCGAGAAGTTTATCGTGACTAGTCCGCTTGCCTTCTATCGCGGGGAGCATCTGGAGTGTGAGATGAACTCGGAACAGCTTCTTGCAATTGCACAGAAGGGCGGATTCTTCTCCTATGTGGCGGGCGTTGCCTCCTACATCAATGATAACTATTCTGTCGGTGGTGTGCGGATTACCGTGACGGCCATGGATCTTCCTCTGAAATCTGGTCTGTCATCCTCGGCTGCAATCTGTGTTCTTGTTGCGAGAGCCTTTAATCAGCTGTATGGTCTGAAGATGAACGTGCAGGGAGAGATGCAGGCTGCCTTCCGCGGAGAGCAGAGGACCCCGTCCCGGTGCGGACGACTGGATCAGGCATGCGCATATGGCGTGAAGCCGGTGCGGATGGAGTTTGACGGAGTAGAAATCAATTCGCAGGAGCTGCATGTCGGAACAACCTTCCACTGGGTTATCGCGAATCTGATGTCGCATAAGGATACGATTCGTATTCTTGCGGATTTGAACAAGGCCTACCCGTTTGCGGAAAGCGAGAGGGAGCGTTCCGTGCAGGAAGCACTTGGCGTGGACAACCGGACCTTGAACCGAAGCGTAATCAAGGCTCTGGAGGACGGAGATGCCAGGAACCTCGGGAAGCTGATGTGTGAAGCACAGAAGACGTTTGACAGTAAGGTGGCTCCTTCCTGTGAAGAGCTGAAGGCTCCGGTGCTGCATTCCGTTCTGGAGGATCCGCAGATTCAGCAGTGGATTTACGGCGGAAAGGGTGTTGGATCTCAGGGAGACGGAACGGTCCAGTTCCTTGCGAAATCTGCAGAGGATGCGGATGCTCTGCAGACGTATCTGGAGGATGTCCGGAAGATGCCATCCTTCCGTCTGACGCTGCAGCCGGGACAGAGAGTAAAGCGTGCCATTCTTCCGCTTGCGGGATTTGGAACACGCGTTTATCCGGCAACGAAGAACATGAAGAAGTGCTTCCTTCCGGTGCTGGATCAGGATGGCATTCTGAAGCCTGCACTGCTTATCATGCTGGAGAATCTGCTGGATGCCGGCATTGAGGAGGTTGCTCTGATTATCGGTGAGGAGGATCGTGAGGAATTCGAAAGGTTCTTCGCTCCTCTTGCGGAAGAGCATAAGAACAAGCTCCCCGCAGACAAGCTTGCTTACGAAGAGAAGATTGAGAAAATGCGCTCCCGCATTACCTATATCGTGCAGAAGGAACGCCTTGGATTCGGACATGCGGTATGGCTTGCTCGTTCCTTTACACAGAATGAGCCGGTGCTCCTGATGCTGGGGGACTTCCTGTACAAAGCAGAACCCGGCGAAGAGAACTGCTGCAAGCAGGTGATGGATGCATTCAAGGAATGTGGCAGAACGTTGGTTTCGATTCATGAGATTCCGCTGGATAAGGTTGTTCATTACGGCGTTCTTCACGGTACCTGGACCTCGTCCTCGGATCCGGATGATCCGATGTTTGAGCGGATGATGACCGTGGATGTCATGAAAGAGAAACCGACGGATGACTATGCGGAGCAGTACCTGGGAGTAAGGAATGCACGCAAGGAGAAGGAGTATTATGCGACCTTCGGTCAGTACGTGCTGACAGCTTCGGTTTTCGAGGAACTGGATGCAGAGATTCGCGGCAATCAGAGCGCAGAAGAGGGCGGATGTGAATTCGGCCTGACACAGGCGCTGCAGAAGGTGATTCAGAAGGAAGGCATGTATGGCTTTGTTCCGCGCGGACAGTGCTTCGATATCGGACTTCCGGAAGAATACCGGAGAACTATGCTGGAATATGGAAAGTGATTCCGAAGATGCGGAATCAGAAATGATCAGGGAGAGGAAATGAAGAAGGCCAGAAATCAGAGTATTGATTTTCTAAGAGGAATTGCAGTCATTCTGGTAGTAGTGGGACATACCGTTCAATTGGCAAATGGACTGGATTACCGTAATTCAGGAGCATTTTATGAGGAACCTGTGTATCGGTTTATTTATGGCTTCCATATGCCCTTGTTTCATCTGATCAGCGGTTATCTGGCAGCCTACTCCTTCCGGGCTCATGATTGGAAGGATGAGATTTCCAAGAAAGCAGTGCAGCTTGGACTTCCCATTATTACATGGGGAGTGATTCAGTTTCTGGTTGAGCGCCTGCGACCGGGATTTGCGATCCGGCCCTATCAGCTGATTGTGGCAGCAAGGTATTGCCTTGAGAGCAACTGGTTTCTCTGGTCGGTGCTGATTGCCTATGTTCTGGTTGGTATCGGGCATTATGCTTTGAAGGATCATTGGCTTTATTATGCAGTCATTGTTGTACTCATGTTCGTAACCTCTGATGAGTATAATTTCAAGATGTATAAATTTGTATTCGTGTTCTTCCTGACGGCTTATCTGTACAACATGCATCGTCTTGAGCAGCCGAAGAGAACAGACTTTACGAAGAAGAACTATCGGATGATCGGCGGAATCTGTTTGCTTGCCTATATGATATTGCTGCAGTTTTTCCATGAGAATCAGTACATCTATACAAGCGGATTTACGCTTTTGGGCAGGGACAATGCTGCTGCTCAGCTTGGAATTGATGTCTTCCGAACCATGCTGGGATTTTTCGGAAGCATGGCTGCGATTTGCGCGGTACAGTATTTGTTCTTATCGAAAGAGGGAACCTGGCTTCAAAAGAGAATTGCAGTCATTGGAATTCGTTCCATAGGGATATATCTGATTTCGGGAATTTTACTTGGCTATGGATTTCGAAGGTTCTTCACATCCTGGACCTTCTCATATCCAAGGACTATGGTTGTTGCCTTGCTGATCGTTGTTTTCTGTGATGTGACAATTGCTGTCATTGAGCGGTTTCCGAAGCTGTCTATTCTTTTCTTTGGTAGAAAATGAAGAAAGCAGATCCTGTCAGTTAACTGGTATAGATTGGAGAAGGAACATAATTATCTATGAAAACAGTATCCATTGTGACACCCACCTATAATTCCATGCGAACACTGGAAGAATATATGTCTGCGATCCTGATGCAGGATTATCCGCATGAGAATCTTGAGATCGTGATTGCGGACGGAGGCTCTTCGGATGGCACCATCCGCAGACTGGAGCAGTATCAGACAGAATGCGATATACCGATTCACATCTGTAAGAACCCTTTGAAAACCGCGGAGGCAGGAAAAGCGGTTGGTGTTCGCAAGGCCATCCATGACGTCGTTCTCTTATTGGATTCGGACAATATTATTCCGGATTCGGACTGGATGACACGGATGATGGCTCCCTTTGAAGAGAAAGAAATCATTGCGAGTGAGCCGATCGAGTACACGTATCGGAAGGAAGACAGCACCATCAATCGTTATTGTGCTCTGATTGGCATGAACGATCCTCTGTGCATGTTTACAGGAAACTATGATCGGAAGTGCATGATCACAGGGAAATGGACAACGGTTCCGAGAGAGGAGATTGACCGCGGAGATTATCTTTCCATCCGGTTCCGGGCGGATATGATTCCGACCATCGGGGCCAATGGCTTTTTTATGAAGAGAAAAGAGCTTCTGGAGAATTTCGAAGGAGATTATCTGTTCGATATCGATGTTCTGTGGGAGCTGTTCTTAAAGGATCCGCAGCTTCGTGTGGCGAAGGTGAAGACCGGTATCGTGCATCTGTTCTGCCCGGATCTGAAGACCTTCAAGCGCAAGCAGAATCGCCGCGTCATGGACTTCCTTTATTTCTCGGAGGCGAAGGGAAGGAAATATCCGTGGGGCAAGGTGGGAAGGTATAAAATCGCGCTGTTCTGTCTGGCATGTATTACCATTGTTCCTCTCCTTATTCAGTCTGTGATCGGATTCTGCAGGAAACCGGACTGGAAGGTGTGGCTGATGCATCCCGTGATGTGCTGGGTGACCTTGTGGGTGTATGGAACCGGAACAATCAAGGGAATGTTTCATAAGGAGGCAGCGGATCGCAGTGACTGGAAGCAGTGACGGTGGAGAAAATGAAGACACTGAATTTATATTATCAATGCAATAATAATTTCGTTTATGCGTTGGCAACTTCCATAGTTTCCCTTCTGATCCACGCATCCGAAAGCATCCAATATGATATTTACATTCTGACGCCGGATATTACCATGGAAAATCAGGATAGAATTCACGGAATGATTGCGGATTATCCGAAGATCCACTGCAGGATTGCTTTTATGGATGCTTCGTCGCTGGAGGAAGAAATTCGTTCCTGGAACGTGCCGGCCCATCGCTTTGCCTATGTGACCTATTACAAGCTTCTTCTGGATCATTATTTTCAGGGAACAGACGTCCATCGAATCATGACGGTCGGAGCGGATACATTGATTATGGGGGATCTGTCGGAGCTTGTGGATTTCGATTTTCAGGGAAATCCCATCGCAATGAACTGGTCCGAGAAGCTGTATGAACGGCGCTTCCGCAGGGATATGAAATACTGCATTGCGGAAATGGTTTACTTCGATCTGGATGCATGGAGAGCAGGGAAATGTGAAGAGAGAGTAATTCATCGGCTGAAGAAATACGGGGACATTCACGGGAGCAAGGATCAGGGACTTCTCAACATGGAGTTTCAGAACGAGATTACGCAGCTCCCGCTGAAATATAATGTTTACGGCATCACCTGCAATTTCTCCCTTCGAGGGAAGATGCTGTTCAACAATGCGCCGGTGATTACGAAGGAGGAGATTGAGGAGGCATATGCGCATCCGGAAATCATCCACCTCCCGGCAACCTTTTTGTATCGCCCGCATGAAGAAGGAACGCTTCATCCGTTGAAGGATTTATGGTGGGAGTATTGCAGGAAAACTCCATGGAAGGATATGAAACCATTGCCGGTTCTGGCAGAGCTTGGCGCGAAGGAGAAGTTCCTGCGAGCTGTTTACACGCACAGTCCGAGCTGGTTTGCGGAATGGTTTTTTGCCGTATGCAGGCACGGATACGGATGGATGAACTCCGTGCGGTTTCCGTATCAGGAGCATTATTCCAGGCCGATGAAGCAGATCTATACCGAGAGTAGGAAGAAGAGCAATAACCATAATTGAGAAATCATATATGCAAAGAAAAATGCTTGTGTGGAGGGAACATATGTTTGATATCGTCCGTTGGGTGTATTTTCTGGAAACAAGGATTCAAGAGCCTTTTTATAGTTTTATTATATATATATATAATGGTTTTGTGCGAAGAAGGAATGGAATACAGAGAGTCTCAAATGGAAAAGAATATACTGATAAAGTGTTCTATTTGATTGAATTGAATGATACAGCAATAGGACTGGCATCTTTTTATGACAAGGTTCTTGGAGCTGTGAAATATGCGGATAAAAAGAATTATATTCCTGTTGTTAACATAACGGATACACAGGTTCTTGGAGCTGTAAAATATGCGAATAAAAAGAATTATATCCCTGTTGTAAATATAACGAATACACAGAGTAATATTGTTGATCCTGAAAGAGGTGGGAATGGATGGGAATATTATTTTTCAGGAATTGAAACAGATGGTCAAGTGTACTCTTTGAAAGACCTTACAAACGCTCAAAATGTCGTGCTAGCTGATCCGTCTTGTATTACTCTCTACAAAAGGTATTCCATTCATGAAATAGAGAGAAGAAATAAAATATGTTGTCGCATACAGTATAACAAGGACACGGCATCTTATATAGAAAAGGCAGAAAAAGATCTTTTGCATGAAGATAAGACAATTGGTGTTTATTATCGAGGAACTGATTATCGAAAAAGAGGAAACTGGAATCCGGTCGGACATCCTAAAGTGTTGGGAATTAATGATTTTTGGCAAGAAGTGCAATGTTTCTCAAAAGAGGTTCACTGTTGTAACGTATTTCTGGTGACGGAAGAGCAGGAAGCAGTGGATTATATCCTTTCAAATTCTGCCAATTTAAATGTGGAATATGTCAGGAAAAAGCGCTTTTCTGATTTTGATTACAGCGATTCCATTTCAACCATGACACCGGCGGGAGTGTCGAAATATGAAAACAATTTACTATATCTTTTGGATGTTGATATGTTGTCGAAATGTGATTTCTTGTTTGGAGCCTTTTGCAGTGGAGTTCAAATGGCTTTGAATATGAACGGAAATCGTTATGAGAAGGTTCATATTGTGGATATTGGGAGGAACTAAGCGAAGATTTAGTGAACTATCGAAATGCCGTTTATGACGAATAGGATTATAAAATGACGAATAAAGTATCCATTGTTGTACCGGTGTATAATCCTGAATTATCTCTTCTGGAACGTGCAGTACAGTCGGTGCTACAACAGAACTATATGAATTATGAGCTGCTTTTGATCAATGATTACAGTACCGATTCTCAGGTACTTTCTTATTTGGAGAAGCAGAGCACGTTGGAAGGAATTCGTGTGCTGCATCAGAAAGAAAACCTCGGAGTGGCGGAGGATCGGAACCGCAGAATGCGCGAGGCGACCGGAGACTGGGTGGCGTTTCTGGATCAGGATGATTATTACTGCCCTGATTTCCTGTCCGGTATGATGCAGGGGGCCGAGGATTCTGACGCAGATATGCGGATGGCGGGCTTTTATCTTGTTCGCGGAGAGCAGAAGGAACAATTTCCCGCGGCATCCGACAGCTTCGCCTCACCATGCCTGATCTGGTCTACCTGCGCAATCTGGTGCCGCATGTATCGAAGAAGTGCGCTGCTTGAAAATGCTGTTACCTTCCCCAAAGGCTGCTATACCGAGGATATGCTGTTCGTGCTTCAGTGTAATTCAAGGCTGAAGGCCGAGATTGTTCCGTAATGGGCTTTACAACAATTGGATTTCGGATGGCTCAACCTCAAGATCCGGAGGCTTCAGCATGCTGGAAATGCATCAGCTGCTCTATCCTTTTCTGAAGGAATTCATTTGTTCAAGAAATCCGGAGAAGGATCGGTACGCGCTCGGATACCTACATAACGAGCTTGCGCTGCTGTCGTGTATCCTGATTCGGAATAGCTCCGGAGAGGTGTGCAGAGAATCGGTGAAACGGGAAAGAGAACTGGTTGATATTCTCAGTATGGGGGAGCAAAAAGGAAATAATCAAATTTCTCAAGTAATATCTTAAGAACGCAGAGCTGGACAGTACGATGAGGCTTGTGATCCTTGGCCTTTTCCATGCATTTTCTTTTCATATGGAGGGGGGGCTACTGCGCGCTGATCCGAAAGGCGCTGAGAGTATTTTGTTAACACGAGGGCATGAAGAATGAATGAAATGGTATCGGTTATCATATCTACCCACAATCGATGCGAGAGTCTTCGAATCATCCTGGATTCCATTTTGAAAAGCGATTATTGAAATCTGGAGATTATTGTTGTGGACAATGCCTCGACGGATGAGACGGAAAAGGAAGCAGCTCTGTTTGGCGGCAACAGTCCTTTTGCGGTTTATCCGCATGTGATTACGTGCTATTATGCCATATCCGCATTGCAGTTTGGGAGGCCGGATCTGGCGTGGAATTACTTAAAAGGAGCCTGGAACGGATGCTTTTGCAGAAAATATTCGGCAGAATAAGCTGAAATAATGCAGGCAGAAGGAAGGGTGTAGATGAAGCAGGCAGGATGAAGGGTGTGAATGTGCGAGGCTCCAGACTGGAGCATGTATCCAAAAATGTGATATGGTCCGCAGTGAATTCTGCGGTTGTTACGGTATTTCCTTTTCTGATACGTACCTTTTTGATTCACAATATTGGTGTGGAGTATGGTGGAGTCAGCTCCCTGTTTTCGTCTGTTTTTCAGGTTCTGAATCTGGCGGATTTCGGAATCGAAAATGCCATATTGTCTTATCTGTATTATCCGGCAGCGACGGGAGATCATGGTACGGTACGCTATCTGATCCACTACCTGAAAAGGATCTATCGCATCATCGGAATTGTGATTCTGTCGGCCGGCTGCTTCCTTATTCCCTTCATCCCTTATCTGGTAAAGGGGAAGGAGTATCCGGCAGGATTGAACCTGTATCTGATTTATGGAGTTTATCTGATCAATGCCTGCTGTCCCTATCTGACGATCGGGTACCGAATCACGGTATTGAGAGTGAATCAGAGGGTGGATTTGATATCGATTGCCAGTATTGTTTCCGCAACATTCATGTATGGCCTTCAAATCATTTCTCTGACAGTATATAGGAATTATTATTTATACAGCATCCTGCTTCTGGCAGGAACCATCGGAAATATTGTTCTTAATTCCATACTGGCCGGAAGGTGCTGTCCTCTGGATTTGGAAAAGAGACCCGGCGAATTCTGCAGCCTGGTGAAGAATAAGGAATTTCACCGCGAGCTTCGGCAAAAATTTCTGTCGGTGGGGTTGGCGAAGCTGAGAAATCTGTCCAGAAGCTCCTTCGACAGCATTGTGATCTCGTCCTTTCTGGGGTTATCGGTATTGGCGAAATACAACAACTATTGTCTGATTCTGATGGTTCCGGTGACGCTGGTTTCGATTGTTCATGGAGCGCTTGTTCCAAGCCTTGGAAACAGCATCGCGCTGCGAAGCGCGGGAGAGAATTATTCTGTAGTAAAAACCTATGCCTTTCTTCAGCATGGAATGGCAGCAGTATTTCTATCCTGCCTGCTTAATCTGTACCAGCCCTTTGTGATACTCTGGATTGGAACAGATTATTTGCTTCCATTTTCGATTGTCCTTCTATTGTGTATTTATTTCTATTTGTACTGTCTCGTGGATATCAATGAGGTATTGAAGGAATCTACCGGAGTCTGGGAACAGGAGCGGGTTCTGGCGATTGTCGAGGCTGCCGCTAATCTGTGTCTTAATGTTGTGCTGGTGCGGAGTATGGGAGTTGCGGGAGTCATTCTGGCAACGATTGTGACGATCTTATTTATCAATTTGCCGGTAGAGTATTTCTGCATCTTCCGAACGTATTTCAAGACAAACGGCAAGGATTTCTTCCTGTCGGAGTGTAAGTATACCATTATTACAGCGGCAATTACTGCACCTACGTATTTGGTTTGCTCTGAAATCCCGTTGGATGGTCTTCCGGGAATGCTTCTGCGGATTTGTGCAGCAGTTTTGATACCGCCTATTCTGTTTATAGTATGTTATCGCAACAATGCACAGCTGCGGCTGTTTTCCGATATGCTTTTTCTGTTTTTGAAGAAACGGAAAGGGAAGTAAGAACAGAGTATAGGAGGGAAGAGATGTCGATCTCCGATCGAAGCCTTGAAATTATTGTTCCTTGTTATAACGAAGCGGAATGTGTCCCGGTTCTTTTTGAGCATGTAAAAAGAGTTCTGGACGGAGTCGAGAATTTACAGTGGTCCGTTGTTTTCATCAACGATGGGAGCAGGGACCGTACGCTGCAGGAGATCGAGAAGCTGGAAGGAGTGTATGGAAAGGAGCAGGTCAAATATGTGTCCTTCTCCAGAAATTTCGGGAAGGAGGCGGCCATCTATGCAGGCCTTTCTTATTCGAAAGCAGATTATATTGCCTTGATGGATGCGGATTTGCAGCATCCGCCGGAATTACTTCCTAAGATGGTTGCTGTTCTTGATGAAGGATATGATTGTTGCGGTGCAAGAAGAGTAGACAGAAGGGGAGAACCGGTTGTGCGGAGTGCTTTATCGCGGCTTTTCTATAACATGATCAATCGTCTGACTACAATGCATTTGGTTCAGGGCGGATCTGATTTTCGTATGATAAAGCGTCCTGTGGCAGAGGCAATGCTGGCGTTGGGGGAGAGAGAGCGCTTCACAAAAGGAATCTTATCTTGGGTTGGATTTAGTACAAAATGGATAGAATATGAAAATGTTCCGCGAGCAGCCGGAACCACGAAATGGTCGATGAGGGGACTGATGCGATATGCAGTGAATGGCTTCTTTGCTTTTGCGACGACTCCTTTACGGGCTGCGGTGTGGCTTGGCTTTTTGATTGATTCCTTTACATTAATCGGAGCAATCTGGTTTATTATCACAACCTTGAAATCGAATGGACCGCGTACCGGTTTTGGAACACTGGTTATTCTGATTGCCTTTTTTGGGGGAACGATCATCATGATTCTCGGAGTGATCGGTGAATATTTGGCAAGAATATATCTGGAAGTAAAGAAGAGACCACTTTATATCGTTCGAACTACGAATATTGAAAACGAAGACGACCACTTAACGATAAGATAATTGAAAACAAAAGCAGGATATATTATATATGAATGGAACTTTTGAAGATCACATGAATTTGCTGCCAAATTTGTCTGGAAAAACCATAAAATGGAATGGAAGGGTCTTCCTGGCATCGATTCTGTCTGGGATTGTGGCTCATGCATATTGCATGTTGAATCTGATTGGAACGGAAGATACGATTGGTGAGTATTCAAGAGAAAATGTCAGTATTCTGCATACATTTGTGGGAGCAAGTACCGGAAGATGGTTAAGCGAAGCGGCAAATAGGATCCAGACATGGTATCGTACGCCGTTGGTTTCGGGAGTACTTGTTATTCTTGTCATAGCATTGCTTGGACAGCTTATCATTGCTTATTTTGATGTCCAGTCTATCGTGGGAATGTATTTGATTGCGATATTACTGGAGGTGAGTTCACCTACGCAGGCCTATATGACATTACATGAAGTAGGATACCCCTTGTCTGTACTTCTGGCGTGTGTATCATCTTTGCTAATGAAAAGAGCGGAGGCGGATAGCCATAAGAAGTTTCTGAACTGGTTGCTTGCCTGGATCAGTCTGAGTTTGGCATTGGTGATTCTTCCGGTGAATTTGGCATGCACTTTGACCTTGTTGCTGCTTGAATTGATTCTGCAGACTATTCAGGGAGAAAAAGACAATTTCTATTCAGAACTAAAGCGCAGGTGGCGATGGATCGGAGCCTGTGCTCTTGTTGTGCTGGCAGCCGGTGGTTTTCTTCTGCTTAGTTCCAGATTCCTGATGCATGTATATCAGGTGGGGCAAACAGGTTATCAGGGGGCAGAAGCTGCGATGAATGGGACATTTGTTTATTCCATTTTCAGCAACTATCTGCATGCCTTTATTAAGCTTGGAATCATGGGATTGTGGAAGATTCAGATCATTCCGGCATTTCGTATTTGTTACTATTTTATTTATGTGCTTTTCCTGACTTGCATGATTGTGCTCTGGCAGAAGAATTGTTATTCCGATTGCAAAAGAAAACATAGAATGATAGCGACAGTGGAATTGTTGCTGTGGGGAGCATTGGTTCCCGTGGCTGTCTGTACGATGTCGATTTTGAGTTACGGCTTTATGTATCGTGGGCAACATCGAATGGCGCTTATGTTGTTAATTGCAGGGAGCGTCCCATTGATGGAGAGAGCAGTATCCAGTTTGATGAAGAAAACTGGAAAAAAAGCCTCAACGAGGCTACCCCGCTTTTTATACTGGGGCGAGATTGCAGCTCTTGCAGCGATGATTTACGGGACTTTTTTATTTGACAATATCGGATATGCAAACCAACATCACGTAATGGAGCAGGATCGTTCGCTGTGTACCCGGATTCTGTCAGCACTGGATCAGACGGAAGGCTTTACCTATGATCAGCCGGTTTATTTTCTCAACATTCTCAGTTGGGATGGTGATGAAAGTGCTTCGGCACTGCAGTATGATCCGGAATTATATTCTGTAATATGGCCTGTGGCTACGACAGACTTATATGCATATGGTGATCATTCCTTTCGGACACATATGAGCAGCTATGAAGGCGTGGAGTTAGTTGAGCCAGAGACCGCTATAGAGAAGAGAATTGAAGAATCTGATTTGGTAGAGAAATATGCAGATTTGCAAAGTGGAGATTTTCGGATTATTCAAGCAGAGAATACCTGGGTAGTAGTAGTAAAAACCGTTGGACCGCCGAATGTTAAATGGGGATAGGTATATGAAAAGTCAAACAAAACAAAGAGAATCCAATATGGAATTGCTCCGTATTCTGGCGATGTTTTTTATCATCATGTTTCACATTGTCTTTTTGGCAGTATACCCACAGCTAAATGATAATGGACATTTCCCGGATGGGGTAGCCTATTTTGATGCAGCTCAATTTAATAAGAAACTCTTGATCCCTGCTCTTATCATGCCATTGGGAAATGTAGGGAATGATATTTTCCTGCTGATTTCAGGCTATTTTATGGCGGTTCGTTTTGATAATAAAAAAGAAAATGGCAGGCAGAGAAACGGATTCTTAAAGTATAAAACCCCTGTCAATATTTTGCAGATAGCTGAAAAGCTCTTATTATCACTTGCTTTTGCAACTGTTCTGCTTGTTGTTGGCTCTACGCTTGTCTGGAAAGCAACGAACGGTTGGTGCCATTACTTATTAGAGGTGGGGCAATTCAACGAGATGGCTTGGTATATTGGTTATTATTTTGCGGTTATTTTGTTGGGGGCTTTATTTCTTAATTATTTTCTGACAGCTCTTACGTACAGACAGTACAAGGTCTTTCTGATTATACTCCTGGCATTGACACAGTTTACGTTTACAGCTGGCATATTGGATACTGTTACGAGTGGAAGAACTCTATGCATGGGGGTTCTCCTGTATTCTCTTGGTGGATTTGTCCGCAAATATGATCCATTTGAGAAGATACGCTGCTATGTATTGATCTTAATCATGATGAGCATATTAGTTTTAACGGCTCTTTCATATTACAATTATACGATGACAAGATTGCTAGAATACATACAAGCAGGATCGACAGATCCGTTTCTCCCAATGTTTCCCCTGTATTTGTATTCGAGTATAGTTCCCTTTTTAGTGGCATTGTGCTTGTTTGAATTGTTTCGCAGAATACATATTGGCTGCAATAGAATTATCAATTTTATTGGTGCCTCAACGTTTATGACTTATTTAATACACAACAACGATTGTTTTAACACCGTTTGGGATCGTTATAATTGGGCGGGAGCGTTGTATAATCAACCAGTTGTATTTGTAAAACATCTTTTAGTTTGCACTGTATTGACATTTCTTGTAGGAATTATTGCCTATGCATTTTATTGTATGATCGAGAAAATGATGGAAAAAATATTAATGAAAGATAATTAATTTGACAAATATAAGAGAGGTAGAGAAAGAATTGCAGAACTCAAGTTCGGCAAATGTGATAAAGAATTTTTTCTGGCGGATCGGGGAGAGTGGCGGAGCACAGCTGGTGTCATTTCTGGTTTCTATTGTGCTTGCAAGACTGTTGACTCCGGAGGATTATGGCGTCATTGCGCTGGTGACAGTTTTCACGTCTATTTTACAGGTTTTTGTGGACAGCGGACTGGGAACAGCGTTGGTACAGAAGAAGAACGCAGATGAAGTCGATTTTTCGTCTGTATTTTATTTTAATGTGTTGGTTTGTCTGACGCTGTATGCGGGAATGTTTGTGGCAGCCCCTGCGATTGCGAAATTCTATGACAATCCGATATATATCCCGTTGGTTCGTGTATTGAGTCTTACGCTCGTGATCTCTGGCTTGAAGAACATACAGCAGGCATATGTTTCCCGCCATATGATTTTTAAAAGGTTCTTTTTCTCCACGTTGGGGGGAACGATTGCATCGGCAATTCTCGGAATCGTTATGGCTTATGCCGGATTTGGGGTATGGGCTCTTGCAGCTCAGTACGTGAGCAATACAGCAATTGATACATTCATTCTATGGGTTACTGTTCCATGGCGTCCAAGGAAAAAGTTTTCATGGATGAGGTTGAAGGAACTGCTGTCATATGGCTGGAAGCTGTTGGCTTCTGCACTTATGGATACTGGGTATACGAGCTTATGGAATCTTCTGATTGGAAAGGTGTATTCCGCTGCCAATCTTTCCTTTTATGATCAGGGATCCCGGTACCCGAAGGCAATTATCAGTACGATCAGCAATTCCATTGACAGTGTGCTGCTTCCGACGATGTCCAGCGTTCAGGATGACAGAGCACAGATTAAGAGTATGACCAGGCGATCCATTATGACAAGTGTGTATGTGATGGCACCTTTGATGATGGGACTGGCAGGTTGTGCGAGACCGTTGGTGAGTCTTATTCTGACAGATAAGTGGCTGCCGTGTGTACCGTTTCTGCGCATATTTTGTATAACATATATGTTCTGGCCGGTACATTCCGCCAATCTGAATGCGATTAAGGCGATGGGAAGGAGTGATCTGTATCTTCGACTGGAGATCCTGAAGAAAATAATCGGCATCGGACTGCTGCTTTGTACTGTGAAAATCAGTGTGATGGCAATGGCATGCAGCCTGCTGATTTCCAGTTTTGTCAGTCAGATTATCAATTCCTATCCGAACTGGAAGCTCTTAAATTACCGATATCTGGAGCAGCTTCGGGATATTCTGCCGTCCATTTTACTGGCAGTTGTCATGGCGGTTGCAGTAGGGACAGTTCCGTTTTGGGGCTATGGAAATGTACTTACTCTGTGCATTCAGATTCCGCTGGGAGTGGTAATTTATGTTGCAGGATCTGCTGTCTTTCGTATGGAATCATTCCGCTACTTACTGAATATGATTGAGGATAGAAGAAGATGAGAAGTGGCTTGGTGGCAATTGTATTGTGCACCTTTAATGGAAGCAAATACATAGAGGCATTGATGAATTCCATTATTGTTCAGACATATGCGAGCTGGGAGCTGTGGATTTCGGACGATGGTTCTGAAGACAACACGATTTCTATTGTAAGGAAGTATGCAGAGACCTATTCGGAGAAGATACATATTCTGCCGGAGCATGCTCCGCTCGGGGCCTGCACGAATTTCCTGAAGACATTGAAGGGAGCACAGCTGAATGAAGCAGAATACTATATGTTTGCAGATCAGGATGATGTGTGGTTTCCGGATAAAATCGAGAAATTGGTCGCAGCTATGCGGATGGAGGAACAGTCAGAGAGAGAGGAGACGCCGCTTCTGATCCACAGTGATTGCAGGGTGACTGATCAGAATCTGCAGACCATTGCGTCGTCTTTTACGGAATATATGGGATATAATCAGTCGATGAAAAGCCTTCCTCATTTACTGGTCCAGAATAATGTAGTGGGGGCATCTGTCCTGTTTAACAGGGCGCTGCGCAATCGAATTCATTCTGTGCCTCAATCGGCTGTCATGCACGATCATTGGATTGCATTGGTGGCAGCTGTGTTTGGAAGAATCGTTTACTTACCGGAAGCTACCTACGATTACCGGCAGCATGCCGAGAATGTGATTGGTGCAAGAGAAGGCGGCATGTGGAGAGAGCTGTTGGATAAAATGCGTTCTTTTCAATGGTCGGGTGGAGATCCAAAAGAGAAGAGCAGTAACAAGACGGATGGTTATGATGCGCTGTTTCGTCAGTGCGCAGAGTTTCTTGAAATATATGGTAATGAAATGAAAACAGATGATCGGGAAAGGGCAAAGCGATTTCTTTCAATTCCGGGAAGCAGCAGATTCAGAAAAATAAAGATCGCTCTCGAGAATGGTTTTATTTACGATAAGATGTATCGAACCTTGGGAGAATTGTTTTTTATATGAATTGGGAGTATATGCTGAAAAAGCTGAAGAAGAAAAAAGATGATGCGGTTTTGATTTTACTGGTGTTGACGGTTTCCCTGGAGATAATATTCCTTGTATATATGAATTTTTTTCATATTCAGGATGGCGTGGATCAGGATTTTGCCAAATTGATTCGGCATGTTGTTGAAATGGGGAGAAATCGCACTCTGTTTTTGGACAATTGGAGTTATCTGACCACGGGGGAACAGGATTGTGCGGCAATCCTGGCGGTATTTTTTTATCTGATAACCGGAAAAGTGTATTTCTCGTACGCATTGGCAAATGTATGTGATATTTTTATATGGCTTGGAATTACAGGTTGCTTGTTACGTACGATTGGCCTTTCTGCGAAGATGCGTTTTATGTTGTATGGCTTGCTTTTTACTGCGTATGATTTTGGGATGCTGCAGTATACAAACATGCTGTTCTATGGGGGCGGCCAGTATACATACAAGGCCATGGTGCCGATCTTACTGATTACAATTCTAATTTGCCGACAAAGATGCAAATCTGTCACGAGGTTTCTGGTAATTGTTTATTTCTTTTTGCTGTTTCTTTGCAGTATTTCAAGTGGCGTTTATGTTTTTATATGCGGAGTAGTTCCTGTTCTGATTTTATTTTTGGTTTTACTGGTAGGGCGAGATGATGGAAAAGAGCAGCAAAGGCATTGGAGTTTGATGGCAGCGGGCTCAATTATAGCAGTGCTGCTGGGACTGGGAATATGCAAGTTCTATAATATTCAACCGAATAGTGCTTCGATGAGCCTTTCTGCATTTGATCACAATATGACAGAGCGATTTATGGAATGCCTGAATTCGCTGGTGGCTTTGTTTCATCCTCGTTATGAAAGTACACCAGCTGTATCAATAAAAGGTGTTGTCGAGTGTGTTGGCTGGTGCCTGGTTCTGGTAGTTCTCTGCGGAGTGCTGGCTATACGTAAGTTGATCGATCTGTATGCTCTGCTTCAGTGCAGAACTGAGGGAAAGAATGAGAAAACTGATATTAAAGCAGAAGCGGAGGTACTTCTGATTGGTGTTTTTGTCTGGAATTTTGTAGTAATCCTGTTGACAGCAGATGCCGGTCGGTATCATTTGATTGGAGCGATTCCTCTTATGATGTGTGCCGTGTTGGAAATGGAGGATTACCTTAGCAGATATCGTGAGCAAATCGCTGAAGGAATTCGGCTTGTTGTTTGCGGGCTGTTGCTTTTGATGTGTATCTATAACATCCGGTATGGTGCTGCGGACTATTTCTCGGGAAGAGATTATGTGGTTGGCGGATTAAGATGGCAATACGAGGATCTTGATCATATTCAGAAGGTGATGGATGAGGAAAAAGTACAAACCTGTGTTTTTCTTGATTATAATGAAATCGCTGAGCGAATGAGAGCGGAGGATTATGTACGTCAGTATTACAGTTATTCGACCATAGAAAACAGGATCACCATTGCTGACTATTATAAGGTGGATGATGTTCAAATCATGACGGGCGATTATCTGATCGCCGCCACAGAGGAATCCTTCCATCGCCTTCCGGAATCGATGAGGAGTCATTGTACAGAGACAGGGAAAACAGCAATAGGACTTTCTGTATGGAAGCATTCAGGAAGAAGATGAAAGATGATCAACAGAAGAAATATCAGAGATTTTTCGAAGAACAGCAGGTTAGCGTTCTGGACGTGCACTTTAAGCGCACTGGTCATTTATTTACCGAGAATTGTAAATCAGAATATTGGAATTGACAGTGCATCAGACCTTGTTGGGGGAGACGATCAGTTTCTTCGGCTGGGAAGATGGGGCTTGTACCTCATTCAGAAATTACTCCTGGCGGATCATTTAAATCCGTTGTTTACTTCAGCTTCCGCGGTCTTCTTTCTGGTTCTCGGAGCCATGCTGTGGGTAATGGCATTAGAAGAAGCGAAGAACGGTTTTGGATGGAATGCGTTGCGCGAAGATCTTTCAGATACTTCCGGAAACAGGCGCTTTGGGGATCAACTGAGATATGCAGGCTTTACAGTTTTCTATGTGTCTTCACCTGTATGGGCGGAGAATATATACTTTTCGCATCAGTCCTTTGCTGTCCTGTTTGGAGCAGCGTTGTGTCCGGTTGAGGTCATGCTGATTTTCAGAAGATTTGGATGTGACCCCAGGAAGATACGGATCAGCAGCTTGTTTTCCTGGGAGGCGTTTGGAACAGTCCTGCTCGGAACTTTTATATGTTCGATATACCAGCCATTGTTCTTCCTGTTATGCGCAGGGATGGCTGGAATCTATTTAATTCGTGCAAGACAGGAAGAGAACAAAGACGAGAGCAATTATCCCCTGTCTTTTTTCACTTACGCGGCAGCTGTGCTTCTGTTTAGTGGCTTTGTATATTTATTGATCAGTTTCATTTTGAAGAGAATTATTCTCAGGATACCGGGCAATTCGTATCTGAGTGGAATGCTTGTCCCGTGGAATCGTACAAAGATTCTGATGATTTTCAGCTATCTGTATAAGCTGTTTCTGGATGATATTTCTGTACTACATCGTTTTACGGATCCGTTGATCCAATCAGCAGGTGGATACGGAATTTATTCTGTAGAGAATTTTCATGGGACAGCGTGCATCTGCTGCGTGTTGTATTTACCGGCGTTTATCGTATATATTCGAAGAGTATTTGGCTTTCATGGAACTGCAAAATGGCTGTATCGTTTGGTAGGATTGGCTGTGCCTGTGCTTGTGCTGGTTCCGGCTCTTGCGGGAAGCGGTGATCCAATGATTCGTGTTCAGATGGCTCTGGCCTTTGGCGGCGCCTTCCTTCTCTGGTTGGTAAGCAATGGAAAAACCAAAAGAATGCGGATTATCTGGACCGGGCTTCTGCTTCTTGCAGCATGGTTTCAGGTCCAGAAGAGTGCTTCCCTCATTGCATCGGACCAGATACGATATGAAAAGGATGCTGCACTGACCAGGGACATTGCAAACGATATTGCTCAGTTTGGCAATTCAGATGAGAAGCAGGTGCTTCTTCTGGGAGCTTATCACCCGGAGCATAATACTGGATACAGAGAGGGGGAACTGCTTGGCAAATCGTGTTTTTTCTACGATGCACTCGGTAATAAAACGGGAGCAACAAGACAGGGACTTATTTTTATGAAGGCATTAGGATATTCCTTTCAGGGAATTGAAGAGGGGGATGAGAAACTGAGTTTTCTCAAAGAACAGTCTGAGAAGATGCCATCTTATCCGGAGCATGGATATGTTCAGGAAGAGGGTAATTATATTATTGTTAAATTATCAGACGAGAACTAAAGAGGAACAAACGATTTGAAGAAGGTGCTTGTGATTATTGCTGCATACAATGAGGAGGCGAACATTGTAAAGACGGTTCGCAGCCTGGAGGCAGCAAATTTAGCTTGTGATTATCTGATTGTGAATGACGGATCTTCGGACAGAACGGAAGAGGTCTGCAGAGAGAACGGCTTTTCGTATGTCAGTCTTCCGGTCAATCTAGGCATAGGCGGAGCGGTTCAGACGGGCTATCGCTATGCGCTGGAGAACGATTATGACATTGCGGTGCAGATCGATGGAGATGGGCAGCATGACCCTGCTTATCTGCAGACGGTGCTGCAGCCGATTCTGGAGGATAAGGCCGATTATGTGATTGGTTCCCGCTTTGTCAGTGAGAAGGCAGAAGGGTTTCAGTCGTCCGCAGGAAGGCGCGTCGGGATCCGATTGCTGAGCTGGCTGATCCGGCTGTGCTGCGGGGTTCGGATCTGTGATGTTACCAGTGGCTTTCGTGCGGTTTCCAGAAGATCAATTCAGGAGTTTGCGGAGCATTATCCTGCGGACTATCCGGAGCCGGAGGCGATCATTGATGCATCTCTGAGAGGGGAGCGGATCGCAGAGGTACCGGTACTGATGCGTGAGAGGGAGCACGGAGTGAGCTCCATTAATCTGAAGCGATCGGTTTACTATATGATTAAGGTGTCGCTCGATATTATTGTTTGCAGAATCAGCTACGGTGCTCGCAGAGCCCGCTAAGAGATTGTTTTTGAGAGAGGAGATTGAAATCAGATGTTGCCGATTCGGTTGAAAGTATCATTGTTGGCTGCGGTTCTTGTTTTCTTCGTAATTGTTCTGTCCATGCTGAAGAGAAGGAGACTTACGCTGAAATATACCCTTCTGTGGCTGCTTACCGGAGCGGTCATGCTTATCTTTGTGGTTTTTCCGGAGCTCCTGCAGTCACTGGCGGGCTTTATCGGTGCGCAGACACTGATGAATACGCTGTATCTTCTGATTATAGGCTTCATTCTTGTGCTCCTGATGATGTTAACGTCGATTGTCTCCAAGCAGACGGAACGAATCGCCTTTCTGGCACAGGCAAATGCTATTCTTGAGAAAAGAGTCCGGGAATTGGAAGAGAGCAAAAGACGGGAGACAACGGATGCCAAATAGATCAGGATCAATCCGTGTATTAAGGAAAGGTACCTATGCGAGTTTCGATTATCATACCTGTAAAAGAAATCAATGATTACATTCGTACGGCGATGCCGCACTATGCAAGGCTTGAGGAAAAGGACTTTGAGATATTGATCTTTCCGGATGAACCGACGGGGGAAGCTTTCCCGGAGATGAACGGAAAGGTTCGGATCATTCCGTCTGGAAAGACAGGCCCTGCAGAGAAGAGAGACATGGCGCTGCAATATGCAAAGGGAGAGATCATTGCCTTTATTGATGATGACGCCTATCCGGCGCCGCAGTGGCTCTCAAGGGCTTTGCCGTATTTCCAGGATCCATCCGTGGGAGCGGTCGGAGGACCTGCGGTCACGGCACCGGAGGACGATGACTGGCAGAAGGCATCCGGCAAGGTTTATGAATCGAAGCTGTGCAGTGCGGGATACACCTATCGATATCTTCCGGAGGCGAAGCGTGAGGTGGATGACTTGCCCAGTGTGAATCTGATCGTCCGTGCGGACCTTTTCCGCAAGGTGGGAGGCTATGACTCCAATTACTATCCGGGAGAGGATACGAAGCTGTGTCTGGATATTGTGAATTCAGGACACAGGATTATTTATGATCCTGAGATCCTGGTCTATCATCACAGAAGACGGATGTTCCGTGCACACCTGAAGCAGGCAACGAATTATGCGAAGCACCGGGGGTATTTTGCAAAGGTTCTTCCGCAGACCTCACGGAAATTTGCCTACTTCGTACCGACGCTGTTTGTGATCGGACTGATTGCCGGACCGATTCTGGCGGCATTCTTCCCGTTTATATGGTATATTTATGCAGGCGTATTATTGCTGTATTTTGTTCTTCTTGCCTGTAGCATTCATCATGCGGAGAATTTCCGCGTCTGGATTCTGGCTCTGGCCGGAATTTTTCTGACTCATGTGGGGTACGGGATTCGCTTTGTTCAGGGACTGCTATCTGAAAAGCTGCTTCAGTAAGAGGGTGCGGGATGAAATCAGAGGTATGTATAATACTGGACCATATTTTATTTTTGCTCAGTGCTGCAGTAATTTTGCTTCTTCTGGTGTGTTCACTGACATATTGTGGGAATGTCGATTTTTCAACTTATACTGAAAAAATACAATATGTGCACTGCTCTTGGAAGCATGCTGTATGTTTTGTGCTTTTGACAGGATTGTGTGCATTCCTTATGAAGGCTTTGTCCAAGGTACTGAACAGGAGGCGAACAGTTGTAATTATTCTTCTGTCTACTTTACTGGTTATCATAGCATCGTGTGTCTGGACACGGGTGAATCCTTATCAGCCGGTTTATGATCAGGAAGCGGTATGGAATGGGATTGTTGCTTTTGCCGGTAAAGAATACAAAGATATCAGTAAAGACTATTTTACAACATATCCATATCAGGGAAGAACAGTAGTACTGTTGGGCAGTATATTGGGATTCTTTCAGTGTGCCAACATGGAGACCTTCCATATTATTAATATTGCTGCCGCAGGTATGATTGTAGTCGGAGTAGCGATGATTTCGCAGAGCTTGTTCGAATCTGATTTAATCACTGCGGTGACAGCGATATTGACTGCTTGCTTTCTGCCGATTGTCATTTACACTGCGTATATTTACGGAACGCTTCTTTCTACAGGATTAATTATGCTGGCGTTCGTCTTTCTGACTCGTTTTCTGGTAAGTGGCAGATGGTCATGGACCGTTGGAATGGCTATTCTGATTCCGCTGGCCTATTGCATCTATTCGGGATCTTTGATTGCTGCTATTGCGTGCACCATGATTCTGATTTGGAAAGCGCTTGACGCATTAAGAAAAGGAAAGAAAGCCTTTTTTGCGCACGCGTTATCTTCAGCAGTTGTCATGATTTTGCTGACAGTTGGTGTGAGTCAATTCACGGCAAGAACTTTTTCTGAATACTCCGGAATTCCAAAGGATGGGGGAGTCCCTTCTACCGCCTGGGTACTGATGGGAATCAGCAGTGATGGTCCGTATGTTCCATGCGGCCCAGGAGGATACGACGGTTCGAATGTTGCTATTTATGAACAGGCAGGAAGAAATTCTGAAGTGGCGAAGAAAATTGCCATGGAACAGATTCGAAGTGTAGGAAAGCAATATGCGCATGGGGAAAGAAGTGTTTCATTCTTTATACGTAAGATTCGTAACGAATGGACAGACCCATGGTTCTCTTCCGCAGTTGCAACAGTGTATTTATGGGACAACAGCATTGCCCTTCCGGAGAATTTAAGATCTTTCCTGACTGGACATGTCGTTCGCAGGATTGAATCTGGACTGTCGGTTTACTGTACAGGAATATATGCGCTCGCTTTTATCGGTGTATTATATATAGTAAAACAAAAGAAAAAAAATATGGAAGAGAAACTGGATAAGCTGGCAATATTGCTGTATTTTATGGGAGGGTTTTTCTTTTATATTTTGTGGGAGTCAAAACCTCGATATTGCTTCCCTTATTTTATTTCATTAATCCCATTTGCTGCTTACGGAATGAGTGTATTGATGAATGTGTTTTATGAGAGAAAACAAAGAGTAATAACATAAATTAGCATTATTAGTTGCATCCTAATATGAGACACGAAAGGTAAAAAATAATCATGAGAGTATCCATTGCATATCCGCCGTTGGAAAGCACGAAGGGAGTCGCCCTTCTGGGACAGAATCGTCAGTTCCAGTGGTTCAATTCGCCGACATACATCTATCCGATGGTGCCGGCTTATGCGGCCTCCTATCTGAAATCCAAAGGCTTTGATGTGAGCTGGGATGACGGAATCGCGGAGGGAAAATCCTACGTAGAATTTCTGGAATATGTGAAGACGAGTGACATTGATGTCATGATGATGGAAACGAAGGCACCGGTTGTGAAGCTTCACTGGGAGATTGTCCGGGAGTTTAAGAAGGTACGGCCGGAAATGATCATCGTCATGGTTGGCGATCATGTGACTGCTTATCCGGAAGAAACCATGAGGGAGTGCCCTGTGGATTATATTCTGACAGGGGGCAACTATGACTTCCTTCTGGAGAATCTCTGTGAAAGCCTGCGGAAGCACGAGGGAGAGGCAGATCCTTCGGAGCTGGAGCCCGGAATCTATTATCGGAAGGACGGCAATATCTGCAATACCGGAAAGTTCACGCTTGCCCATGATCTGAATGAGCTTCCGATGATTGACCGTGATCTTACGAAGTGGAGACTGTACAGCGAGAAGAACGGCAATTACGGAAGACTTCCCGGAACCTATACCATGGCGGCAAGAGACTGCTGGTACCACAAGTGTACCTTTTGTAGCTGGACTACACTGTACAACGAATATCATATGCGGAAGCCGGAAGCACTTCTGGATGAAATCGGGATTCTGATTGAGAAGTACGGTGTTCGTGAAATCATGGATGATTCCGGAGCATTCCCGGTCGGAGAGTGGCTTCATACCTTCTGCCAGGGAATGATTGACCGCGGCTATAACAAGAAGGTGGTTATGGACTGCAACATGCGGTTCTCAAAGCTTACCTTTGAAGAGTATAAGCTGATGAAGAAGGCAGGATTCCGCTTTGTTCTGTTCGGCCTTGAGAGTGCGAACCAGGAGACATTGGACCGGATCAACAAGGGCGAGAAGATAGAGACGATGATCGAGAGCTGCAAGATGGCGCAGAAGGCAGGATTGTCGGTTCATGTGACCATTATGTTCGGTTATCCTTGGGAAGGGGAGAAGGAAATCGAGAACACGGTGGCACTTGGCAGGGAGCTTCTCAAAAAGGGATATGCGAAGACTCTGCAGGCAACCGTCTGCATTCCGTATCCGGGAACGCCTCTGTATAAGGAATGCCTGGAGAACGGCTGGCTTCAGACAGAGGATTATTCGGAATATGATATGCGCCGTCCCATCATGAAGACTCCGGTTGGAGATGATCGTCTGATGGAGGCGGTTCAGTCTGTGTATAAGGTTGCCTTCAGTCCGGAGTTTATTGCAAGACGAATTGTCGGTATCCGCAGCTGGGAAGATGTGAAATTTATCGGTCGGGCAGCCGGGAAGGTGTTCGGACACCTGCTTGATTTTAAGAATTCATGAACAGAATTTCAGCTTCTGACAAGCAAATATGGAAGAAATACGGCATTCTGCTGTGCCTGATGCTGGGAGCCTTGCTGGTCTGGTGGACGACCTCTTTAAGGCATTGTTCTGCCAGAAACGAATGGATTGCAGAGAGTGGGAGCAAGGCTTCGTTTATTGCGGAGGATTCTGTCATTACGGAAATCGGGCTTTGCTTCGATGACTGCAGCCGGAACGTTGTGGATCAATACGATGACTATCTGCTTACCGGAACGGCAAGGATTACAGATCAGAATGGAACTGCTGTCTGGGAGAAGAAATTTGACCATGCGCCAATCCATGTGATTGCCATTGCTCCGATGGAGGATTTGGTGCAGTCGCCGATTCTGCTGGAGCAGGGGACGGAATACAATCTTCAGATTCAGGATGATGCCGGAGCGGACATACCCGGAATCACGTGGTCTTTTTATGGAAGCGAGCGGAACTTTTTCCGGAACTTCCTGATTCTGACGATTTTTCTCCTGGTGGGAGCATCCATTCTGTACGGGCAATATTATGGTATGCTTCGGCTCCCGTTTGGCCTTCTGTGGATCGGAGGCCTTTTTGTGTTTGCCTGTGTCAGCATGGCGGCAATGGTTCCCATTTGCGTTCCTGACGAGGGACTGCATTTTTACAGCGCCTATGCATTATCCAGCAGCCTGATGGAGAAGATCCCGGGATTAAGAAGCTGTGCACAAGAGGTTCAGACGGGAATTCTGAGATTTGAAGGAATGGGCGACAGACAGTACTTCTACCATTTCTGGTCGGATTGGAGCTATGGGAATGAAATCCGGCAGCAGGCCTCCGATTTCTTTCTGATCGGCAACATGCCGCATTTCAGCTATATCGTTTCTGCTGTGGGGATTACACTGGCACGAATGATAAGAGCTCCTTATCAAATTGTTCTGGTTGCAGGAAGACTGGCAAATGTCATCCTGTATGCGGTTGTTTCGTTCATTGCCATTCGCACCAGTCCCAGGTTAAAGAAAATGGTGATGGCAGTTACATTTCTGCCGTCGACGCTCTGGCTGATGAATTCCCTGTCTTATGATGTCTGGAATCTGGCATTTATTCTGCTTGCAGTGAGCTTCTGCGATTCCCTGATTCAGAAAAAAGAAATCCGGATCCGTGAGGTGATGGCAGCGGTTCTTCTGATGCTGGTTTTTATTCCCATCAAGTTTGTATATTTCGTATTCCTTCTGTTCCTGCTCATGATTTCTCCGGGGCAGATTCCGAAGGAGAAGCGCAGGAGAATCCGGATTTTTGGAAGCGTTTCACTGCTCGCAGCTGTATTCATAGCTTTCGCGGCACGAGGGAGAGAGATTATACTGTTTCTGGGGGAATATGGGTTTGACGGACGAACGGATTTGTCCATCGGATCCTCGTATTCGCTTGGCTGGGCCATCACTCATCCGGTGAGAATGCTTCTGCTCTACCTGCGAACCGTGTATGCATTCGGCGGGAAATTGTTTACGGATACTTTTCTGGGAGATTTCTTTGCAGATGGAATTCCGCTTGTCCTGCAGCTTGTAATCATTCTTCTGTGCCTTCGACTGCTTGCAGGCGCGGTGATTCACACAGATGGCAGGCGGGTCAGAGTGACGGCATGGGTTATTTTTCTTGGGGAAATTCTCATTATCATGACCTCCTTTGTGTTCCTGTATTCGACAAGAACAGAAGGAATCGGAAATATTGATGGCCTGCAGGGACGGTATTTTCTGCCGCTGCTTGTCTGTCTGCCTTATATGCTTCCGGACAGGCAGAGTGAGAAAAGTCAGGACAGAAGGCTTCCGTATCTGTTCGTTTTGGCTTCCATGATAAGTCTCATGACCCGGTTTTCCTGGAACATTCATTGAAACAAGGAGGATCTTTTCCATTGGCTGAAAGAAAAGAGAACAATATCAGACAGAGAGTATTGCTGTTGTTGTACGCCGGATTTTTTCTGCTTCTGTTTTACAGCTGCTACTATGCGGACTTTTATGAGACAGGGCTGGAGGGAGTGCGGTTCTGGGATATTCTGTTCGAGGGGAAGATCCATCATTTCTATTCGCAGGTCTTTCTCATCGGAAACATGCAGTATGTGCCGCTTTATGACTTCCCGATGTACATCATCTTCGCTCTGTGGAATTTCCCGTTATGGGTGGTAGAGAAGTGCACCGGAATTGATATCTATCATTCTGTCCTGTGTCTGATGTGGATGAAGTCCATGCTGCTGTTCTGGCTGCTGTTGTTCCAGAAGGCCTTTGGCGGTGTGATCGAGCTGGTAGTGGATGGCAGTCGGAATCGTCTGTCGGAGATGAGAAACCGCGGAGAAATGCTGTTTCTCACGTCGACCTTTACTGTGACAGGAATTGCGGTGCTGGGACAGTACGATATCATTACCATGACGTTAATGATGCTGGGATTGAAGGCCTATCTGCAGGGAGATAAGAAGTGGTTTACCATCTGGTTTGCGCTGGCAGCTCCCTTGAAGTATTTCTCTCTGTTGATTTATGCGCCGCTTGTTCTTATGGATGAAAAGCGGATCTGCAGGATTCTCGTACAGGCATTCAGTGTCATCCTTCCGATGGTATTCTTCTGGATTGCGGTTCCCTATGGGAGGGCAGAGCTGGTGCCCGGATGTACGTTTTCCGGGAGCAGCGAGGGAACGAATGTGGCGAAGCCAATCTATGATGCACTGTTTGTACATGGATCTGTGGCCTTTGGGACTCTGTTCATCTACATTTTTGCAGAGATGGCTTTTCTGATTTTCTGCTATGCATATCAGAGAAGGAAAGAGGATGATCGTACCCGCATAACCATCTATCTGTGTCTGATGGCATATGTAATTCAGTTTACGGCAGCTTATTCGCATCCCTATTGGTTGATTTTGATGTCGCCCTTTATGATCCTGGTTATTCTCGCGGATCCGGATAAGTCTTATCTGAACCTGATGGCAGAAACGCTGATGACGGCGGCCATGGTGGGGGCGCAGATCATGTATTTCGAATGGTGCTTCTGCAGCAATATTGTGGAGCTGTCCTTTTGGAAATATCTGCTTCCGAAGGGAATCGGGGAATCCGGTGAGTGGCGCAGTCTCTCTGCATTTCTGTCACTGAGGATTTCGGATCCGAGACTGCAGGAGTATGTGACCGGCGCATGTCTGTCGGTTTATGCGGCTGGCCTTCTGTTCTTCGTACTGTGGAACTGTCCCTTCCTTTCTCATAAATGGAGTTTGGTGACAAGACAGGAGAGGGACTACAAGTGGCTTTATCCTGTTCGGGCGGTAATATCCTTGGGACTTGGAAGCATTCCGCTTGTTCTGTATGTGGCGAGAGCGTTTGGGATCTGGTAAAAGGTTGGTTTGTATGGGCTTAGTTGATAACAAGAATAGTAAGAAGGTCAGAACATGGTATTATGCAGGAATTGTGGTCATTGGTTTCGTGGCCGTGTTCCTTCTGACATATTTTTCCTTGCGACAGGTAGATTACTTGCCAACGATTTCTACCAATGAAAAAACAGAGATTGGAAATAGCGGGAAAAAAGAGAGCGCATATGGCTTTGGCTATACCTATCTGCAGCCGGGAACTTACATGCTTACCGTGGATGCGAAAACGGATGTAGCCGGGGCTTATTACGAAGTTGTAGATCAGCAGACGAATGCCATTTATGCTGTCAAGGAATATACGCCGGGAGAAGAATATCATACGGTTCGCTTCACAACGGACAGAGTGACGAAGAGCCTTCGGGTCAGAAGCACATCCGGAGAAGGTCCTCTGAAGGTATATGGCTACACCATGGCACAGGAAGGAAGAGGATGCACAGACGCCAAATGGGCGGTACTTCTTGGAATGGCCGGGGGACTTCTTCTTTTCTGGGGGCTGTATCGGGCAAGACAGAAGAGGCACCCTGCCTTTTTCATTGTGACGGGGATGGCCTTTTTCTGTGCCTTGCCGTTTATGGCTCCGAGCATCCAAAGTGCGCATGATTTATCGTTTCATCTTGCAAGAATTGAGGGCATTGCTGTAGCCATAAGGGATGGGCAGATCCCGCAGCGGATCAATACCATGTTTGCCGGAAACGGGAATATCACGCCGATGATGTATCCGCAGCTTATGCTGCTTCCCAGCGGATTCCTGCGCTATAGCGGAACAACGGTGTACTTCGCCTATAAGGCTGGCTGCATATTCCTGACTCTTCTGACCGCTTATCTGGCATGGCTTGGCGGAAGAAATCTGTTTGGCAATGACCGGGAGGGGGTTCTGTTTGCGTTCTTCTGGCTGTTCAATCCCTTCCGTCTGAATGAAATATACGTGCGCGCTGCCGTCGGAGAGGCCTTTGCCATGGCATTTCTTCCGCTTGCTGCAGCCGGGATATGGAATCTTTTATACCGGGATTATCGAAAGGGAATAATGCTGACGATCCTTGGGGCGACGGGGCTGTTGTCCAGTCATGTCATTCTGACCCTGCTGACGGTTTTTATGTGCGGTGTTCTGCTGATGATCCGGCTCATCTCGCACCCTCTGCAGCTTCTTCGTGACAGGAGGCGTCTTGCAGCCATCGGAGCAGCAGCGGTTGGAAGTCTTCTGTGCAATCTGTGGTTTCTGGTTCCGTTTCTCCGTTTTGCGGGCAATGATTTCCTGATTTCAGGGGAATACAGCAAAATGAAAGCCTCCGGTGTCTTTGTATGGCAGATTTTCATGAATCCGGTTGCTGCCGGTGCGGCCCTGACCGGAATTCAGACAGGGGGAGAGATGTCCTATTCGATTGGAATCTATGTTCTTGCAGGGATATTTCTTCTTGCAGTCCTGTGCGTATTGCCGCAGAAGATATCCGGGAACAGGCTGACGAACAGCTTGCTGCTGTTGGGATTAACTGCCTTCTCCATATATCTGAGCACGAACTGGTTTCCCTGGGCAACGATGATCGATCATGTGAAGCTGGTTCGGGAGACTCTTGGACAGGTTCAGTATTCCTGGCGCTTTTTGTGCTTTGCCGCTCTGTTCGGCTGTCTGACCTGCACTGCGGTGATTTCCTATGCAGAAAGAAGGTGGAAGCTGCCGATTCTCGCACTGCTTTCGGCGCTTACTCTCCTGTCGGCTTCCGGAGCTGCCACGGAGTACTATCAGAATAACAGCTATGCAGACAATAAGTGGGCTTCTTATTTATATGTAAATCTTGATTATAATCTGGTGAGCACAGACAATAATGATAACGTCACTATGTGGGAGACATTGTCCAACGGCTGTGTTCCGCAGACAGGTGCTGAGCTGTGCGTTACGGACTGGAAGGCTGATGGAACGGATTATCAGGCATCCTTTGAAGAGGCTGCGGCATCTCCGGAAAAGCTTCCTTCCATGACAGGAGAATCGGATGCGTGTGATCAGAAGCTGGCAGGACGTGAAATCTGTCTGCCGGTGAACGATAACGGCCTGTATCACGCATATCTGGAGGATGGGACAGAGCTGGAGACAGCAATGGCAGAGCAGTATCAGTTTACAAAGGTGACCGTTCCGGAGGAGATACACCGTGGAACCGTGTATTTGCGTCTGGAAAGCCCGCTGTCCTTCCGGATCAGTGACTGGATCAGCGGGATCTCTATCCTTCTGATGGTTGGGTATTATTTGAGTAGAATGTGTCTTATGAGGAAGAAAGATGCAGGAAATGCAGCAAAAGAAATCTCTTGAACCTGTGAGCTGCCCGCGGAGGGTGGTGCTGTGGATTGCAGGATCGGTAGTGGCTACCAGAGTCCTGTTCTATCTGATTTATTGCATTCAGTTTCGGGACAGCTCCTTCAGCGGTTTTCTTGGGGCAATCAACATTTGGGACGCGAACTGGTATCGGCTGATTGTGGAAAGGGGATATGAGGCTTCTGCTACGGGGACAGCCTCCTGGGCCTTCTTCCCGCTCTATCCGCTGACAGTTCGTGCACTGGTGAGCATCACAGGACTCAGCATTGACGCTGCAGGCTTCCTGATCAGCAATGTATGCTGCATCATTGGCTCGGTATATGGATGGAAGTACTGCGCAGCAAGCCGCAGGGATGAGAGAGAGGCGGATTTCTATACGCTTCTGATGATCTGGGGAGTATGCGGATTTTATGAGACCCTGATGTATACGGAAGCCATGTATCTGATGTGGCTGTCGATGTGCTTCTACTATCTGAACAGGAAAAGCTATTTGAAAATGGGAATCTGCGGAGCGCTGTGTAGTGGCACGCGCAATACCGGCGTGTTCTTTGTGATCTGCATTTTATTTGCTGTGATCCGGGACTGGAGGGAAGAGCATCCTGAACAGAAAGCGGCTGGACGCAGCATTGCAGTCTTCTTCCGGGATGAGCTTCAGAATGCGCGGTTAGTGCTCGGAACCATGCTGGTTCCGCTGGGAATGTTTCTGTATATGGGATATCTGGACCGGCTGTTGGGCGATCCGCTTGCCTTCGTTCATATTCAGAAGGCATTTATGCAGGATACAAAGCCTGGCTTTGTGGCTGTGTTCGCAAGAGCCTTCCGTCTGTATTCCTCTCAGGCGTGGTTCTGGCTTTATCTGCTCCTTTTGCTGATGATGCTGAGAATGCTGCTGTGGAATAAACGGAATGACGAGAAGTGGTGGGGAGTCATCAACTGGTTCGTCCCGCTGCAGCGCGGAATGGGGTGTATGCATCGTTACCTCCATATGTCCGTCGTTGCAGAGCTGACATTTTCTGATCTCTGCATGAAATTTCGCAGGCGGACCCGCGTGGTGATTTTGGTGTTATGCTTTCTGGCAGAGTGTGTGCTGATGCAGCAGTGGCTTGCCGGGAACGGCTGGCTTGTATAGTGCCGACAGCCGGTATGATTGGATGATCAAGAGGAATGGGATGCTATGTTAATTAATTTCTTGAACTGGTGCTGGATCGCACTGTCAACGGGAGTGACAGGAACGGCAATTGCATATCTTCTGGAGACGGTTCTCAAGGTTCCGCTTCGGAGTGCGAAAGCAAGGCTGGTCATCGGGATGGTGTTTGCCACCGTATATGCGGAGACCTTCAGTCTTTTCTACCGGGTGGGCGTACTGGCCACATTGGGGCTTCTGGGACTGACCCTGATGGGGGCGATGATCATCCTGATCTGTAACCGAAGGAGAGCACGAGGATTCCGGCAGATTCTGGAGGAATACAGGGGAAAGCTTCGCACCGTCCGTCCCTGGCAGTGGATGACGGCCGGTCTGATCGCATTATTCTTTCTTTCCATTTCGGCATCCACCCCGTATCTTGGCGATACCTATATGTATCACATTCAGGCGGTCGAGTGGATTGAACGCTATGGTATCGTGAAAGGTTTAGGAAATTTGCACTGCAGATTTGCCTACAACAGTGCCTTCGAATGTCTGGCAGCGTTGTACAGCTTCAGCAGCGTGCTCGGGCAGAGCCTGCATGCAGCCAATGGCTTCTATGCGGCACTGCTTGTGATCTATTGTGCAGTTACATTTCAGTGGAGACCGGGGACGAAATGCAGACTCCGGATTTCCGACCTTCTGAAAATCTCTGCGGTGATTTATATCTTCGGGCGCCTGATGTCCTATGGCTCCGCCGATACCGATCCTTTGGTGATGCATTGTATCACGTATATTTTTATTCGCTGGATGGAACTGCTTGAAGAAAGAGAGAAGCGGCCGGAATATTATGGCTTTTTGTGCGTGCTTGGCATCTATGCCTGTACAGTCAAGCTTTCTGCCGGATTGATTGTTCTTCTGATTCTGTCACCGCTGTATCAGCTGATCAGGAAGAGTGAGTGGAAGAAGATTCTTGTGTTTGCCCTGATGTCTTTCCTTATTGTCCTTCCATTTTTGGCCAGAAACGTAATCATTTCCGGATATCTGTTATATCCGTATACGGGAATTGATTTGTTCCGGGTAGACTGGAAAATGCCGGTTTCCATTGCGTTGGGAGACCGGGACGGGATTGTTTCGCACGGCAGAGCAATTCAGAATCTTCAGAACTGGAAGGAACTTTCCATGGCGGAGTGGCTTCCGATCTGGTTTGCGTCCCTGAACCTGAGACAGCAGCTTCTGTTTGTTCTGGATCTGTTCGGCTGTCTTCTTTTCCTGGTACATCTGATCCGGAAGGTTGTGCAGAGGAAGAAACCGGATGGCTTTGATTTTCTCAGCTTCGTGAGCGTAGTCTGCTTCCTGTTCTGGATGCTGTCAGCGCCCTTGATGCGGTACGGAGAGTTTTATATCTGGGTGCTGGCGGTGATGACGATTGGCGGCTGTCTGCAGGGAAGGGAAATTCTGGCGGCTGCGGCGTCTATCGTTCTGATTTCCGAAATTCTCTCGGCATCGGCGATGACTTTATCGGATGTGGGATTGGTTGTTCCGGCAGATTACAAGAGCTTTTATGTGGAAGGGCATGAGACGGACCTGGAGTATGCGGATGGGAGAAAGGTGATCATTTATACACCGAACGAGGGCGGCATGTCGGATTATGATTATTTCCCGGAAACGCCGGAGGAAGGGCAGCTGAAGGATCTGATCTTCCGCGGAGACCGTCTGGAGGACGGATTCCGTTCTGCCAGAACCGAATAGAAGCGAAAGGGGAAGAGAATTGTTGAACAACAAATGGAAAAAGGGACAGAGAGCAGCGGCCTACCTTCTGTCTGCGGCACTTTTTATCTTTTATCTTATGATGCTGGTGCGGAGTATGACCCCCAGGACCACAGACGATTACCGGATGCGTTATCTGGAGGAAGGATATTTCTGGGAGGAGCATGAGCAGTGAGTCTTCTTGGAATGTGGCTTGGAAGTCTTGGCAGCAATGTTTATTCCATTCTGCTGTTTTCCATTCTTTCGGTCGTGATTTTCCATATGGTGCCGATTCGGGCAAGAAAGATGGTTCTCCTTGAGGAGAGCCTTCTTTTCTATGGTCTCTGTGATCTTCGATTTCTGGGGCTTGTCGCAGGAGAGACCTTGCTTTCCTGGTACCTTGGGAGAAGGATCGAGGGTTCTTCTGCTGTGCATGCTGAAAGCGGAAGGAAGAGTGCAAATATCCTGACAACCTTCGGGATTGCAGTTTCCGTCGCCATACTGGCGGTATTTAAGTATGAACACTTCTTTGCGGAAGCCTTTTCTTTCACGCTGGCAGAGCTCGTGATGCCGCTTGGACTGTCCTATTACAGCTTTCGCATTATCAGCTATCTGGCGGACATTCGAAGGAACAGGAGGAGCGCAGAGCCCTCTCTGATCGGCTATGCCGGATACATCTTGTTCTTTCCGCATATGGTGAGCGGACCGATTGTCAGATCAGAGAACTTCCTGGAGGAGCTGTCCGATGGACTTCGCTGGAACCCGGAGCTTGCAGAGGAAGGAATCTGTCAGATTATTTCCGGACTCTTTAAGAAAATTGTCATTGCGGACAGAATTCAGCCCTATGTCAGTACAATCTTCGCTTCATATGAGAGTTATCCGGCCGCAGCACTGTGGCTTGCACTGTTTTTAAATGCCTGCTATATCTACTGTGATTTCGCGGGGTATTCGGAGATTGCAATCGGCGTGACCAAGCTGTTCGGAATTACCTGTGAGCCAAACTTCAACCGGCCGTATCTTGCGGAGAATATGAAGGAATTCTGGCACCGATGGCACATATCGTTGTCCTCCTGGTTACGGGATTATATTTATATTCCGTTGGGCGGAAATCGTGTCGGGAGGCTTCGCACAAAGCTGAATGTAATGGCTGTGTTCGCCGTATGCGGAATCTGGCATGGGAATACGCCGATGTATCTGCTCTGGGGAATCTATCATGGAATTCTGAACATTCTGGTGCCTGCAGGAAAGAAGAATTCGAAGAAAAGATTTCCAGGCTTAAGAAAAGCGCTCGGGATTTTGTGGGTGTTTTTCTGCAGCCTGTTCGGCTGGTTGTTGTTCCGCAGCGAGTCCTTAACGTTCCTTGCAGGGTATGTGAAGCATCTTTTCTGCCTTCGGTCATTCTCGTATTCGGATATCGTTTCCAGCATTCTTCCCTTTACGGGAGATATGACCTGCGTGGCGTATTTCCTGACGGCTTTGGTGATGCTGGCTGTTCTTGCAGTCATGGAGATCCGTGATGAGATTCATCAGAATGCCGGCGATGGGAAATGCCTTTCCCGGGAAAGAGCCTGGAGAGTGATGCTGCTGGTGCTCCTGTCTCTGATGTTCGGAATGGTGGGCTCCGGGAGCTTCCTGTATGCGAATTACTGACAGATCGGAGTTGTGCTGAGGATGAAGAAAATACTTCGTGCGGCTGCTGTCGGAATCCTTCTTGCGGCGCTGCTTGTTTTTCTTAAAAATGAATATGGAAGGTACCTCCTTTCTCATGCCAGTTATGGGATGCAGGCATTGATTACAGAGCAGCAGGAGAGCAGTCGGGATGCGGAAGGGGTGAATCTGTTCATCGGATCCTCCATGTTCCGGAAGGGACTGGATATCCGCGAGCTGGAGGAGGGAATGGAGGGAGATAACTACATTCTTTCCTATAACGGAACGCGGCCGTTTCAGAGCTATGAGGAAGTGCTCTATGCGACGGAGAATGGCGTGAAGATCCGGCATTTGTATGTAGATCTGTATGCGTACGCGATGCTGGTGGAACCGTGGGTGGAGGATGAACGGCTTTTTCTTGAGACGGATCTGCCGTTCAAGATTCGGCTCTGGACTGCCATGCGGCCGTATTCCTCGAACTGTGTGAAGGATTTCTGGCAGATGTTCGTTACTGCCAATAATGAGAGACTCTTGTGCTGGCCGGTGGATTCTGCGCTTACCAATGCGCAGTTTCAAAGAGGCGGAACCATAACGGAGGATGCCGGATATGGTGTGGGAAGTTTGCAGAAAACTACATTTGACGTTCCGGATGCAGAGCCGGCGGCCTTCAATGAAGCGCAGGAGAGCTACCTGAGAGAATTGATCCGTTTCTGTCAGGAGAAGGACATCCCGCTCACCTTTATCGAGACGCCGAAATACAAGACTGTTATGTACGAAGAGCAGTATGTCGCTTTGATGAGGGCCTACCTGCAGCTTCTGAATGACGAGAATGCCGCTTATTATATTGCAGAAGACACCGCCGTGACCTGTCAGGAAGAGACGCAGAACCGAACAGCCTGCAAGGGCGTGGTGTCGTTCCATACAGATAATCCTGAATATTACTCTGATGTGATTCATTTATCGGGAGCGGGAAAGACTGCGTATACCAGGGAACTGGTCAGAGTACTGAATGAAACAGAAGGAGGCTGAGGCATGCACCGCAAACTGGATCTGGATTTCCTGAAAGCAGTTGCCGCATTTGCTGTCATTCTTTTGCATACATCTTCCACATGTATGATTCACGTTCCGAAAGGAAGCCCGGAATGGATGTCTCTGAATGCCTGGAACATGTGACACATTGGGCAGATGGGATGTTTGTTATGATTTCCGGTGTTTTATTGTTGGATTCGGAAAGAAACCTGTCAAACCGGAAGCTTTTTTCTTATGCTGGACATATTCTTCGGTGCTACTTCGGATGGTCCTTTCTGTATACCATTCTTGTGGTTACCAGCAATGGGACGCCGGACACGATCGTTACCTTTCTGGCAGAATGGCTTCAGGGTCACTATCATATGTGGTATCTGTGGATGATTCTTGGGATATATCTGGTTCTTCCGATTCTGCGGATCATTGCCCGCGATCGGTCTACGGAACGCTGGTTTGTGGTGCTGGCGGTTGTTTTCGGCTTTCTGAGACCGAGCTTTCAGGAGCTTGCGCAGCTTGTTACGATTTCCGGAAAGCCCGTATCCGATTTTACCTTGCTGCAGACCTTAAACAATGTGACAGGTACCATGAATGTTACCAGTGTTGTCGGATATTCCTGCATTTTCGTGATCGGGCATTATGTGTATCACACGGAATTTCAGAGACGTACGCTCCATGTGATATACTTATTGGGAGTTCTGGGGGCAGCATTTTCCGTTGGGCTTGCTTTTTGGCTGCAGGCACTTGGGAAAGAGCCGATCACTCTGGTCGGGGATTATATGTGGAATGTTCTTGCCATGAATATCGCATTGCTCTTGTTCTGCAGGCAGCACCTGAAGGACAGGGACAGGCAAACGGACAGATGGATTCATCAGTTGTCAGAGTGCGGGCTTGGCTGTTATCTTCTTCATGCTGCTGTCCTTGAAATTCTGGATCATCCCTTGGGATTTCGTGCATTGAGCATGAATCCGGCGATAGGAGTTCCGGCTGTTGCACTTGTTGTTTATGTGATCTCCATGTCGGTGATCTGGATCATGCGGAAGACGGCAATTGGCAGATACTTCTGCTGATTGGAGGAAAGGACAGAGCATGAAATTTGCAATTGATTTACTGTGGCTGCGCCCCGGGAAGGTCGGGGGAACAGAGGTGGTAGCCCGCAATCTGATGGACGGTATGAAAATGCTGCAGGATGAGTTCCATGCAGTGCTGATTGCGTCCACGGACAATGCGGAAACGCTGCAGCATTATGCCGACGAGGACGAGCGCTTTGAGCTTCTTACGGCACCGATTGCCTCTGCAAATATTTCAAAGAGGATCCTCTGGCAGAATCTCCACCTGAATGCATTTCTGAAGAAAAATGGACTGCGGCATTGCTTCAGTCCTGTCTATGACCGGCCGTTTCTCAATCAAGGTGTGCGGTATATAACCACGGTTCATGATATTCAGGCGTATCATTATCCGGAATATCATCCGCTGCACGAGGTGGTATATTCCAGACTTGCGTGGCGTGTCGATCGGGACAAATCCGATGCAAATGTAGCCATTTCTGATTTTGTGGCAGAGGATCTGGTGAAGCATTATCATTTTGACCGGAATAAGATCAGGACGATTTATGATCCGGTTCTTCTGGATCCCACGCAGCAGAGCTCCTTTGCGTCACTGGCAGTCAGGTATCAGATTGAAGATAAGGGGTTTTACTATACGGTGGGGCAGATGATTCCCCACAAGAATATGGGAACTCTTCTGAAGATCATGAGCCGGATCGTAAACGATGAGCAGCTGAAGTCATCTTATTGTCAGAAGCTCCTTATCACCGGAATCAACGGAAACGCAGCGAAGGAGCTGCGGGAGCAGATTGTATCGCTGAAGCTGGAGGAGAATGTCGTCCTGACTGGTTATCTCAACGTGGAGGACAGAAATGCTCTGTATGCACATGCAAGATGCTTCCTGTTTCCCAGCATTTTCGAAGGGTTTGGGATTCCGACGATTGAAGCCATGCTGATGGGGACACCGGTTGTCGCGACGAAGTGCACCTGTATCCCGGAAGTGACGCAGAACCTGGCGGAGTATGTGGATGACCCTTACGATGTGGAAGACTGGCTTTCACACATGAAGAATCCGGTCAATCAGGGACATCTTTTAGATCGGTCAAGGTTTGACCAGAAGCACATAGCAGAGCAGTACCTGAGCTATATCAGAGAGGTTTGGAAGGATTGCTGATCAACCCGGAAGAGAGGATTATGACGAATACGAAAACGCGCAATCCGGAGATTGATGCAGCGCGCGGCATAGCGATTGTATTGATGGTAGGCGGACACAGCTGGCTCCCTTTCTGGTGCAACACTTCTTTTATCGGGCTGTTTCACATGTCGCTGTTCATGATGATTTCCGGATACTGCATGAGTGATCGGCATATGACGGGGATCAGAGAGATCCGGCATTTTGTCATCAGCAGAATAAAGGGCCTGTATCTTCCCTATGCGGTTGCCAATTCTGTTTATATCCTGCTGAATAATCTGTTTATTCAAATGCATATTTATTGTGCGAGCGGCGAGCAGGCGGATCTGATCCGGCCGGGCATCGGTCCGGATGTATGGATGACTTTGCCGGAGACCATAAAGCAGATTGTGCTGAGCTTTCTTTTTATCGGTTATTCTCCGCGCATGGGAGGAGCCACGTGGTTTCTGAGATCGCTCTTTTGCATTTCGATTTTCTTTTGCATTTCCGGATATTTTCTTCAAAGGAACGGGAAACGAATGGAGTGGCAGCTCATTCTGGGAGTTTTTCTGCTTGTCCTTTGGGGCGTGGATCAGGTTCATCCGTTTATGACGATTGGAAGCCTTTCTCAGATATGCCTGTACTACTGGGCTTATGCGATGGGGTATTGTCTCAGAAAACACAAAAGTGTGTGGGAGACTGCGAAGCGGAAGACAAATATCCTTGCTGTTTTGGTCTGCTACCTGGCCCTGCAGGGAATGGTGCTCATGAATGCGGGGTTGGAAAATGCACTGAATCGAGACCAGGCGACAGGAGTGTCGGTCATTGGTTTTGGCGTGTCGCTTGCTGCCATACGGCTGATCAGCGGAATTCTGGCCTGGGGCCTTGTCCTGTCCGCGGCTCTCCTGATTGTTAATATGGGAAGAGCATCCGGAAAATGGATTCGTATTTGCGGACAGGGAACTTTAGAGGTTCTCCTGCTTCATTTTCTGTGCTTTAAGGTGGTTACGCTTATATACGTTGCTGTTTATCGGCTTCCAGTGTTCTATTTGGGAGCGACACCTGTGCTTCCGGATCTGAGCTGGGGGTGGGGCTGTCTTTATATTGCAGCAGGCACTGGGATTCCGGTGGTCATTCATGTCCTGCGGAAGCAGCTCAGAAGTTTGCCCTGCGGCAAATCGGACTGTAAAATCCGGAGGGGATAAGTATGCGCACAGGACTGGTGGTTCTCAATTACAATGATGCAGAACGGACGATTAAACTGGTCAGACGGGCGGCGGAAATGCATGTCCTGGATGCCATCTGTGTAACAGACAATGCATCCACCGATGATTCCGTTCCCGCTATTCGGCAGGCCTTCTCCGGAGTGGAGCAGGTCTTTCTTCTTGAGTCTCCCTCCAATGGGGGATATGCAGCCGGAAATAATCTTGGATTGCGTTATCTGGCTGAAGAGCAGAACTGTGATATTCTGTTGATTGCCAATCCTGATGTGATTTTTACGAAGGAGAGCATCGACGAGATCTGTCATGCATTTGAAAGGTATCCGGAGTACGGGGCGCTGGGACCGGTTATGAGAAATGCGGATGGAACGATTTCCTCTCGGCCGTACCTTCAGATTCCAGGTGCGTGGCAGGGGATCGGTTTGTGCTTTTATACGTACAATCGGATTTATGAACGTCTCCATCCTTATGTTCTTCGCGACGATGGGAATGGGATTATGGCAGTGGATGCCCTTCAGGGGAGCTTCTGGGCGGTTCGGAGAGATACGCTGATAAAGGCCGGATATCTGGATGAAGGGACCTTTCTGTTCTACGAAGAGATGTCTTTTGCAATGAGGATCCGGGAGAAATGTCCGGAATACAGAGAAGGGCTGCTGGTGAACAGCTTTTATCTGCACAATCACTCGGCAACGATTCGAAGTGTTTTATCACAGATGCAGACGTATCGTATTTATATGCAGTCGAAGGTTTATTTTGAAACAACATACCATGGGATGAGAGGAGTACAGAAGGCATTGCTGCGCGCTGCAATTGCGATCTCAACCCTGGAGAAAAGGGTGCTTCTGTATGGGACGAATCAGAAAGCAGATTCATGATTTTATATGGCGGGAACGAACGGTCCGATGGGGAGATGAATATCCGGATCAGAGGTTCTACGTGATCCGGCGGCATGCGGATCAGGCAGGACTGTTTTCGTTTGTAGCGACAAATCTTGGATCCATCAATGAAGCTGTCCGACGAGGCTTTGTTCCCGTGATTGACATGCAGAATGCGGCCAACCCGATGCTTCTGCCGGAAGAGGTGGGCAAGGTCAATGCGTGGGACCGCTATTTCCTTCCTCCCTGCGGCTATACGCTGGAGGACATTGCACATGCGAAGAATGTGACGCTTGGGGTCATTACGCCGCCGGAGGATGAATATTATCCGGACTACAACATGATTTTGAATGCCGAAGAGCTTGCCATGTGGAGAGAAACGGCAGACCGCTATCTGAAGCTTCGTCCGGAGGCAGAGGAGAAGATTGACGGCTACTGCGAAGAGGTCCTTCACAGGAATCCCGGAGAGAAGGTTCTTGGAGTTCTTTGCCGGGGAACGGACTATCTGCAGCAGCGGCCCTACAATCATCCGATGCAGCCGAAGACAGAGGCGGTCATTGCAAAGTGCAGAGAAGTAATGAAAGAGTACGGCTGCAGCAGGATCTACCTGTGCACCGAGGATCAGAGGATCTGGGATCAGATGCAGGAAGCCTTTCCGGGGCAGATTCTGAGCTATCAGAAAAGACGATATCAGACGGGGAGCGGGGAGAATATCAATGATGCCGGAAATGCGGTGATGTCGCCTTATGAGCGAAATCTGGAATACCTGATTTCCATCGGAATCCTTGCGCGCTGCGACTGTCTGGTCGCGGGAGCTGCCGGGGGAACGTATGGGGCGCTCCTTCTGACAAAGGGGTATGAATACGAATATGTATTCCGCATCGGACGCTATGTGACGAAGGAGCCGCTGCCCGGAACCTGGGAATACGAGAATGCTGCAGAATAGAGCAGAGAGAGAATACGAATGGATATTTTTAAGAAGCTGAATTACATTTTCGACCGGAAACAGAAATGGCAGACGCTGGGGCTGTTTGCATTGATTGTGCTTGGCACCGTATTTGAGCTGCTCGGAGTTTCGACCGTTCAGCCGCTCATCAATGCCATTATGGACCGTGACAATCTGTCGGAGCGGGGAGGAATTTATACCTTTGTTTATCATCTGTTTCATCTGCAGAATTCTATGCAGCTGATTCTGGTTCTGATGGGACTTCTGATTGCTGTTTATGTGGTGAAGAATGTCTATCTCATCTTCATGTATCGCCAGCAGTACAAGTACATTTATTCGAATATGCGGTTCCTCTCCACGAGAATGATGAAGTCGTATTTGTCCCGTCCGTATTCTTATTTTATTGAGAAAAGCTCTGCGGAGCTTCTTCGGAACATTAATCAGGATACGGCTGATTTCTTCGGCGTCATTCAGGCTGCTGTTCAGCTGATGACAGAGGGACTTGTTGTCTGTGCGCTCATCCTTTATCTGTTTATTAAGGACAAGACCATTACGGTGGCGGTCGGAGTGCTCCTCGGTCTTCTGATTCTGGTTTTCCAGAAGCTATATAAGAAAAGACTTCTTCGTCGGGGAGAATTAAACCGCGAATATGAGGCGCAGGTCAACAAGTGGATCCAGCAGGCCTTCGGCGGAATCAAAGAGGTCAAGGTAATGAACCGGGAGGAGTTCTTCTTCCGGGAATATGACAAGGCCTATCAGGGAAGAGTTCATTCGGAATATTCCTATCATACGATGGTTGCGATTCCGAAGCCGATCATTGAAGCGGCAGCCATGGGCTCCATGCTGGGGGCTGCGTTTCTCAAGATTGCAACAGGAGTTAATCTTGCTTATTTCATTCCCACGCTGTCGCTCTTTGTAGTGGCGGCTTATCGCCTGCTTCCTTCGTTTAACCGTATTACGGAATATATGGGAACGATCGCCTATCAGATGCCGGCAGTCACCGCCATCTATGAGCACCTGAGGGAAATCGAAGAGGAAGAGGAGAAGAGATCTGCCGGCTCTGGTGAGACCAAGGGGACGAAATCGAATGCAGACAGTTCACTTACCGGAACCATGGGAAAGATTGCTCTCGGTGACGGAATTCGGATCAAGGACCTGTCATACCGTTATCCAAACGCTGACCGTCTGGTTCTGAATCATCTGAACCTGTCCATTCGGACGAATACGTCGGCTGCATTCATCGGCCAGTCCGGGGCAGGAAAGACGACATTGGCAGATCTGATCCTTGGCGTTCTGGAACCGTCCTCCGGAGACATTCTTGCAGGAGGGACCAGAATATCCGACGATTTGAGCCGTTGGCATCAGACCATTGGATATGTTCCGCAGAACATCTATCTGCTGGATGATACCATTGAAGCAAATATTGCCTTTGGAATTCCGAAGGAACAGATTGATCATGCCAGAATCGAGAAGGCAATTGACCGGGCGCAGCTTCGGAAAACCATCGAGGAGCTTCCGGAGGGAACACAGACGGTTGTCGGAGAGCGCGGAATCCGCTTCTCCGGTGGTCAGAGACAGCGCATCGGAATAGCACGGGCCCTGTATGCGGAGCCGGAGGTACTGGTTCTGGATGAAGCAACCTCTGCACTGGACAATGAAACCGAGGCGGCGGTCATGGAATCCATTGATGCACTGCACGGAGAGATGACGCTGATTATTATTGCGCATCGGCTATCCACCATTCAGAACTGTGATGTGGTTTATGAGATCGCAGATGGAAAAGCTGTCTGCAGAGCGAAAGACAACGTAGGATGAGCGGAGTATGAAGAACTTGCCGTTGTTACATAAAAACAGAAAGCTCGTGCTGTGGATTGCTGCTGCGATCCTCTTTCTTGGCTTCTACTGGCTGCTGTTCCTGGCGACGATGAACGGAGCCGGGGCAGTTATTGTTGAAGACGGACAGAATACCTTCGAGGCACAGTTTTCCCATGTTGCGGCGGTCATTCCTGCCAACAATGATGTGGCGCTGCAGGAGCTTCTGGATGAGAATCCTTCAGATGTCTTCATCCGAATCCGAAATGCTTCGGGGGATCAGGTCGCGGAGATTTCCATTTCCGGGGGAGATATTCATACCAATGGATATACCAGTACGGAGAATCTTCAGGAAGAGGGCGGCTCCTTTGACCTGGTGCCGGGAGAGTCGTATACCCTGGAGTATTCGGCTTCCTGCGGGGAGATCTCTCTGGAGAATCTCTCCTTTGTTCTGTATTCAGATCAGCATAAGCTCCTGTGGGTTTCGGGAGTTTTGTTCCTTGTCATTGCGCTGCTTGCTTTCTCTTTTGCCGGATGGCTCCGTTCCGGTCAGAGAAAATGCAGGTACCTTCTTCTTGCTTATATCGCCTTCCTCCTTCTGTTCGGGATTTCCTCGCCGAAGATGAATGAGCAGGAGGCGGAACGGACGGCCTTTTCCAATGCCTATGCCGTATCCAGCCGGATTCTTGGAAGAGAGGACGTGGATGCAGACGGATATGTCTATGTGGAAGAGAGCGGCATCCGCAGCATGGGGTACCTGTCCTATGAGGTACCGCTGAACCGGTTCTGGAGTGACTGGGAGAACGGAAATCTCAGAGAGAGCGGTAAGATCAGTTCGCTTTATCAGACAGACGGCAGGTCAAATGTACTGACATATCTGGACGGAGCGGTGATCGCCGCGGCAAGAAAAGCAGGAGCTCCGTATCAGCTGGTCTATCTGTCTGGCAAAATCATTCATTCACTGTTGGGACTTCTGATGTTTGCATTATGCCTGCACATGATTGCTTACGAAAAGGAGAAGCAGGGAACCCGGTGTTCATCAGATGAAAGGGGACAGAAGGAGGGAATGCTTCTCCTTGTTTCCATGCTGTTCCTGTCGCCTGCCATGCTGCAGGGACTGCAGTCATACCAGGGAGATGGTTTCCTTGCGGCTGCAGCGGTTCTTTTCGGGACGATCTGTCTGCAGACGGGACACGTTTCTTCTGAGTATGCGACAATTGCCGCTGTCTCTGGCGGAATGCTTCTGTGCAGTGCAGTTCGTATCCTTATGTCCGGCGGAAATGTTCTTCAGATGGCGGTCAATACGCTTCTTGAGAATGGGGATCGCTGGTGCCTCGGGGCAGCCTACGGTTTTTGTGTCAATGCCGATACACTTCGATTTCCGGCTTATCTGATGCTGGTTACGCTGCTATATGCAGGAGTTACCTTTCAGAAGCAATATCGGGAGCGAAGCGAAGGAGAGGTCGGAAGCTGGGAGAAGAAGGGCCTTGCGGTTCTCCTTCTTGCGGTGCTTGCCCTTTGTCTGTCCGGCGTTTCGGAGACAGGAGACAATGGCTTTGCTGTCCTGAGCGGAACAGCAGGTGTCTGCTTCCTGCCGCTCCTTCTGATTCCGATCTACCGGAAGAATCCGGAAACGGAGTGTGCGGAGAGGCCTTGCCGCGGCAGAGTTGTTACGGTATTCGGATGGTTTCTCTTCCTTGTTCTTTATATGGGAATGAAATGTGTGGCCTGAGATGAAGATATCTGTGATTGTACCGGTATATAATGTGGAGTCCTATGTGGAAGCCTGCCTGAGATCTATCCTGCGGCAGACTTTCCGGGATCTGGAGATTCTTGTGGTGGATGACGGGTCCACGGATTCTTCTGGGGAGATCTGTGAACGGCTTTCGAGAGAGGACGAACGGATTCATGTGTTCCATCAGGAGAACGGAGGACTATCTGCAGCGCGAAATACGGGCCTTAAGGCTGCGTCCGGTGAATTTGTGGCTCCAGTGGATTCTGATGATCTTCTTTCTCCCGCTTATATGGAGAAGCTCCTGAATGCATGTCTTCAGAATCATGCGCAGGCTTCTGTCTGCGACTGCAGAGGCTTCACGGAGGACCGGGAATGGAAAGCGGCTGCAGGAGAGCAGAAGAATTGCCGGGAAGAAAAATCGGTGCAGACGTTTTCTTCCGCAGAATGTCTGGAGCATATGTATCACCCGATTTCTTCCGGCATGAGCTTCACCGCCTGGGGGAAGCTGTATCAAAGGTCTTTGTTTACAGAGAAGAAGCTGGAGTATCCGGTTGGAAGAATTCATGAGGATCAGTTTGTGACGTATCAGCTTCTGGATGCGGCAGAGAGCATCGCCTATGTTCCGGAGGAGCTCTACTGGTACCGGACACGGAGCGGCAGCATCATGCACCGGAAGTTCGATCGAAGACGACTGGATCTGATGGAGGCAACCAGAGGGCAGTGCCTGTATTTTCTGGAAAAGGGAGAGAACAATCTGGCGTCTCTTGCCGTAAACAATCATATCCGGACAGAGTTCTCTCTTCTTGCCTGCGCAAGAGAGGGAGCAGATGCAGAGACGGGAGATATGGAAGCGGAGCTTCGTACTGCACTGAAGAAGGACTGCAGAAGATTTCTTCCGGGAGCAGAGCTCCCGATTATGAAGAAGTGGGTGTTTTACCTGGCGGCGGAGCTGCCCGCCGGTTTTATTGTTGAGAAACTGAGGATGTTCTGAGCTTATGAATGTGAAGCAGACAGCACGTTTTCTTCTGGATGTGCGGGATGATAACCGAAAACGGTCGGTTCTGAGTGCAGGAGGAATTTCTTATGCGAACTGGTGGAGCATGAATCCGGAGGACTACTGGTTTACGCGGTTTGTCCGGCATCATTTCCCGGAATACGCAGGAAAACAGGACGAATCCCTCAAACTAATCCGCTTTTACAGTGTATTCGGACCGGGAAGAACATCAGGCGAGCGGTTTGATGGAGGAAAAATATTCTTCTCCGGGGAGAATCTGGAAGAGTATGTGAAGTATGAGCGGCTTCCCGTGCGTGAGGTTTCCGACCGGGTCTGGCATGTTCGAAAGAGGAAGTTTGATCATTATGGTCTTCGGGATGTCAGTTTGTCGATGGGATTCCCGTATCCGGAAAGGATTTCGGAGATTGCAAAGGCAGATGGCTTTTCTATAATCAATGAGGAACCGTCCAAGGACGGGATGAAGGACGGCGTTGTCCGTTTTCGGAAAGGGGAGAAGGAGATTTCCTATCTTCGCTTCCCGCTGTGGATTCAGTACCTGTTCGAGCCGGAAGACGGACCGGAGGAAATCGGAAGGCGGATCGAAATGATAAACCGGACGGTCAATCCGGTATCCTGCAGGGGAACGGCATGCATCGCTTCGCATGATTTCTACGGGACAAGGAAGGTGATCTGCGACGATCTTGAGAAGAATGGGATACCGGTTCAGTATCCGGGAAAATGGCGTCATAATACTGAGGTATTGAAGAATCAGTATGGGGACGATAAGCTTGCGTATCTGCAGTCGGTGAGGTTTAACATCTGTCCGGAGAATACCGATACACCGGGATATGTGACAGAAAAGCTGTTTGATGCCTTCCGGACGGGGGTGATTCCGATTTATCACGGCTCCTGCAACGATCCGGAGCCGGGGCTGATCTGCAGGGATTCCGTGCTCTTCTGGGACTATCAGGGAGACAATTCGAAAACCATTCAGGAGATCCGGCGGCTTTCGGAGAATAATCGTGTCTATGAGGAGTTTATTCATCAGAAGAAGCTGTCGGAAGAATGCGTTCCGTATGTATGGAATCGCATGGTATCATTGAGAAAAGAAATAGAACGTATTTTGTCCCGCTGCAGCTGATAAAGAGCAGCTGCAAGGATTTCGGATATTACAGACGGTATTGCAGGAGGATTTTTTATGAGCGGAGCAATGGAAATCACGACGAAGGTGGGCTGCCCCTTAAATTGCCGGGTATGTCCCCAGAAACTGTTTATTACCCGTTATACGGGAGGAATCGGCATGCCGGAGGGAAGGGATCCGAAGGACCGGCCGATGGAAATGTCGATGGAAACCTTCCGGACGTGTCTGGATAAGATGCCGAAGGACGAGCAGATCGATTTCTCCGGATTTGTGGAGCCGCAGCTGAACCCGCATTTTGTGGAAATGGTTCACTACACACATTCGACCGGACGCAAAATGACGCTGTTCTCAACCCTTGTCGGCATGACAAAGGAGAGCTACGAGGAGATCCGTGAGATTCCGTTTATCAACATGGTGCTGCATATTCCGGATAAGGATCTGAATTCGAAGTTTGTCCTTTCGGAGGACTATCTGGAACTTGTAACAATGGTTATCCGTGATGCGATGAGCGGAAGATTCCACATTGATAAGTATTCCTGCCACGGACCGGTTCATCCGTCCATCGAGAAGCTGGTGGAAGAGAGCGGAATTTTTGTAGACAACAATCTTCATGACCGTGCGGGAAATGTAGGTGAGGAGGATGTGATGTCTCTGACCCACAAAGGGAAGATCCATTGCTCGTCCGGGCCGAAGCTTGACCGGAACGTTCTGATGCCGGACGGAACGGTGGTTCTATGCGCCATGGATTTCGGCATGGATCACGTTCTTGGCAACCTGCTCACGCAGAGCTATGAGGAGGTCATGGCATCTCCTGTTCTTGATGAGCTTCGCAGGTGTATGGAATCCGAGAAGAACGGAAGCTGCATCTGCCGCGAGTGCGTGATTGCGGAGAACGACTTTGAGCATCTGAAGCGGATCATGAGAGAGAAGCTTCGCGGGTGAGATCGAATGGAAACAGGAAAACTGCTCAGCGGGATCCGCTGAGCAGTTTTGCATATAACGAAAGGTGAGCAGATACCATGGAATCCATGGAGAAGCGGGCGAGGATGCTTGCAGAGATCTGCACCTCATTCCATTGGCCCGCTTGCCTGCGCAGAAGGAGTGTGCGGATGCTGTCTGCGAGCGCGCTCACGTCTCCGGGGGTGAACAGGAGTCCGAGAGAATCATCGGTGATGATTTCTGCAGGGCCATCAAGACGGGATGCCGTGCAGGGAAGCCCGCAGGCCATCGCTTCGATCAGTGCAATGCCAAAGCCTTCATAGCGGGATGGCAGAGCGAATGCATCCAGAGAGTGCAGGAAGGCTGGAATGTCATTGACGTTTCCGCAGAAGCAGACGTGGTCCTGCAGATGATGCTCCCGGATGTAGGTCTGCAGTTCATCATAGGCATCCTGCTGCCCCGGGGCAATGTCTCCTGCAAAGCGGCAGGAAAGCGCTGGAAATTCGGACAGAAGCTTTTCAACGGCCTGCACCAGAAGATCCTGTCCCTTTTTCTCCGGAAGGAAACGTGCAACATTTCCGATGACAAGGGGCTGTTTTTTCCAGTCAGCTCCGCGGTCGGAGAGCGAAGCGGATGCCGGGGAGCCTGCATTCCTCAGGCAGAACTTATCGGTGTCGATCGCATTATAGATGGTGGTCACCTTTTCCGGGTGCGGAGATACCGACAGAATCTCTTCGCGGACGGAATCGGAAATGGCAACGGTGTGGTCCAGAAGCCGTTCTGCGAGAAAGATCGTTTTGCGCGGGTAATATGAGGTATAATCACCTTTGTCATGGACCGTATTCAGAACGGCCATGCGAGGTCTCGCCAGAATGGCGGGAGCAGAGAACAGGACACAGTTCAGACCCTGGCAGTGAAGAACATCAATATGGTGCGCTGCCGCAAAGCGGGCAAAGCGAAGCGATGCCTGCAAGAGAGAGGTTCCTGGCTTCCGGTGCAGCAGAACCATTTGAACTCCGGAATCCACCTCCTCAAGAAGAGAGGGGGTATAATCCTCGTTGATGACGCAGAGATAGACAGTATGCCCCTTTCGGACCATACTGCGGCTCATATCGATCAGGAGGCGCTCGATGCCTCCCACATTAAAGGAAAAAATCTGGAATAGTATATTCATGAATCCATCATACAACAAAACAAATCAACTTGAGACCGGCAATTCGAAATTGTTCGCAGGAGAATTCTGCTATCTGGCTTTTCTTGCTATTTTCAGTGCCCTGAAGGCACTTGGCTTTTACGAAGGGCAGACGGTGTTTACCCTGTTCATGCTGGCAGCCTTCGCGTTTCTTGCGGGAAAGCTTGCATTGACCAGGCATACTCTTCTGGAATACACAGGGATTGTCCTGCTTCTTTTCATGGGACTTCTGGTCTACCGGAATACAGGGGAGAAAAGCCTTCTGATCAATCTTGCGGTTCTTGCGGGAATCAAGGGAGTGTCCGGAAGGAGAATCTTTCAGACACTGTTTACCGTGTGGGGAAGCTGTTATACCGTCCTTGTTTTCCTGGCCCTGCTGGGAATCCACAGCGATGTTCTCTACATGCACAACAAGCACAGAATCGGATATGTTCTGTGCCATTCTCTTGGCTATGCGCACTCCAATGTGGTGCACATCAACTACCTTTGCATTTGCGCAATGCTTCTGTATCTGGTGAAGGATACATTTTCGAGGAGGCAGAAGGCAGCTCTGACCGTTCTTCTGGCTGTCCTTGACGGTTATGTGTTCCTGTACTCCATGAGCTTTACCGGAATGCTTGCCAGCCTGCTGTTCTATGTGATCTATCTGTATCTTACAGTCTGCGGAAAGGTGGGAAAGGTACTGAAGGCTCTTTTTCTGATGTTGGTTCCTGCGCTGAATCTGTTCTTTCTTGCAGGGCCGGTTCTGATTAAGGGGAGGCTGTTTGATCTCATCAACAAGGCCCTGAATACCCGTTTCAATCTGACCAGATGGTTCCTGACCGAGCAGAGGCTTACTCCCTTTGGAACAAGATTTGACATTCCGAATTACCGGTATACACTGGACTGCTCCTATGCGTATCTTTTCATTCAGCTTGGTGTGGTGCCTTTTCTTGTTCTGATGCTTCTGTATGTCCTGACGATTCGGTGGCTGCTCCGGAACGGGAGACTGACAGAGCTTGCCATCATGGCGGGGCTGTGCATTGCAGGAGGGACGGAACCGTTTCTTTTTAATCTGTCCTTTAAGAATGTCACGCTGATTTTTGTCGGAGAGTATCTCTTTGATCTGTCAGAAAGGCTTCGTGAGCGCTTCTGTGAAAAAGCAGGCGTTGGGACGCCGCTTATGCTTCCGGAACGGGTGCTTCTGCGCGGCCTTTCGGAACGAAGTGTTCCAACCTGTCTGTGTGTCTGTGAAAGAGGAGCGCGGGTGCTTTCGAGGATTTACCGCTGCTGGCAGAGAAATTGGAAGAGGTATCTGATTCTTGGCGCGGTAACGTTCCTTGCAGGAGTTGGCACAGCTGCCGCACTGCGGAAGCCGGTTCCTGTGGTTTATATCAACAGCAGCGTCAATGAGGAGGAAGAGCGGACGCCGTTTTATCCGGAGCCGGAAGAGGTGGAGGAAATCCTGGAGAGCGGCGGACTGGTATATGGGTATCCCGGACCGGATGGGAGAATGTATCCCTATTATGGATCAACGGCACAGATTGAATACCTGCGCATTCTTGTGAGCAACGGCGTGTGGTGCGCCGGTATTGTATGTGTGACTGCAGGTACCGTTCAGATGAGGAGACAGAAGCGATGAGAGTTCTGATCGTAAATAAATTCTTATATCCAAACGGTGGATCGGAGACCTACATCTTCAGCATTGGCAGACAGCTGCAGGGAATGGGACATGAGGTGCAGTATTTCGGGATGGAGCATGAAGGACGGATTGTCGGAAACCGTGCGGAGAGCTACACCGAGAACATGTCCTTTCGTGATAGCAGCTCCGGCGGTGGAGGCCTTTCGGGGAAAATCAGTAAGCTGACGTATCCTTTTAAGATTATTTATTCCGGGGATGCGAAGAGAAAAATCCGGAAGGTTCTGGAGGATTTTCATCCGGATGTAGTGCATTTGAACAATATCAATTTCCAGATTACGCCATCCGTCATTGATGAGATCAAGGACTTTGATCCAAAGATCCGGATTGTCTATACTGCGCATGATCCGCAGTGGGTCTGCCCGAATCATATGATGCGTGTGCCTTCCACGGGTGAGCTGTGCAGCCGGTGCATTGACGGAGATGTGAAATGGTGTACGAAGCTTTCCTGCATTCATAATTCCAGAGCACAGAGTCTCATCGGGACGATGGAGGCAGAGTTCTATCAGCGCCGGAAAACCTATGAGAAGGTGGATGTCATCATTGCACCTAGTGAGTTTATGAATCGCACATTGTCCCGCAGCCCTCAGCTTGCAGGAAGAATTGTAACACTTCACAATGCAGTCAATGCGGCACCGGAAAGTGCTGCAGCCAGAACCTTCGGTCATGAATCCCGAGAAGCGTCCTATGTGCTGTATTTCGGCCGTTTTTCCGAGGAAAAGGGAATTCGCACCCTGCTGAAGGCAGTGAAGGAGCTTCCGGAAATTCCGTTTGTGTTTGCCGGAAAGGGGGAACTGGAAGACGAGGTCAATGGGCTTTCCAATATCCGGAATGAGGGCTTTTGTGAAAGCAGTAAGATGGCAGAACTGATTCGGGGAGCTGCATTTACGGTGTTCCCTTCGGAGTGGTATGAGAACTGTCCGTATTCTGTCATCGAGCCGCAGCTTGTCGGAACGCCGGTTCTTGCATCCAACCTTGGAGGCACACCGGAGCTCCTGGTTCCGGGCGTGACCGGAGAGCTTTTTGAGGCCGGAAATGCGAAGGAGCTTGTGGAGAAGATCAGGAATCTGTGGAACGATGCAGCTGCAAGAGAGCAGTACCGGAAGGGCTGCCGGGAGCTGAGAGAGAGAAGACTGGCATTGACGTTTGATAATATTGAGGAATATTGCGGGAAGCTGCTTCGCCTTTATCAGGGGAACAGGGTCTGACTGTGCGGAAGGAAAACGGAATTTGGTGGAAGAAGGAAAGAAAAAGAACAGGCTTCGGATCGGAGTAACAGTTATTCTGTTTGCCGCCGTCTTTTATCTGGCAGAATGGCTTGTATTTGCATTGACAGCGACGGAAATTTCTTCCTGGAGCAGGAAGATTCTGAATCAGATGTATCGTGAAGAGAAGATCGAGATCGGTGTCATCGGTGGCTCGCAGGTTTTGTACGGTGTATCGCCATCCGTCATTGAGGACAGAACCGGGAAATCGGCCGTGAACCTGACCTCCTCCCAGCAGCCTCTTACGGCGGCGAATGTGATCCTGCAGGAGACGGCGAAGTATCATCCCGAGATGAAGGATGTGTATGTCTCTCTGGACTATTCGCTTGTGATGGCAGAAGAGGTGAATCTGGAGAGCATTTATATGGTGGCCGATGCGATGCCGTTGTCCTGCAATAAGCTTCGCTATCTGCTCCATGCAACTCCGCAGGAGTATTATCTGAACAGCCTGCTGCCGCTTCGAAAGGGGGAGAGCTATTCCTTATCAGGAGATCTGATTCGTCAGAATCTTGCGGTTCTGTCTGATCGTAATTACAGGTTTCATTCGAGTGTGGGCGGCTTTGCGGCGCATGAAGGAATGGATGCAGAATCCTTTATTGCGCTGCAAAAGGAGTATGGTCAGAAGAAGGAAACTCTTCCGGAGAATAACGGTAAAGTAATTCTACCGGAACGCTCGGAATGGGCCATCCGGGATATGGAAGCATTCTGTTCGAAGAATGGAATTCGTCTGACCTTCTTCGCGACTCCGGTTCCGCAGTTTGTGACAGATTCTGTGGAAAACTACGAGGGGTATGTGCAGGCGGTAAAGGAGCTTCTTGCAGATTGTAATTCTGAATACGTGGATTATAATCTGACAGCCTTTGATCGTGAAGATCCGGCCTGTTACAATGACGACTTTCATTTGAGTGAAAAGGGTGCTGCTGCCTTTACAAAAGAGCTTTGCGATTTGATCGCTGCAGGCTCTGGAGACTGACAGGATAGTGGCGTGCACATAGAAGGTGCTCGCCACTTTTTTGCGGTTAAATCAGAACGGTATAATACTAGGAATATTCATTCAGGAGATTTCAGATGGATCAGTATTTCATGGATTTGTACCGTACCAGATTGTATTTGCCGTTAGTGTTTTTGATTCTCGCATATGTGGTATCACCGCAATTCCGGAGAATCTTTACAAAAGCCGGAAGATGGATTGACGGCCGCAAAACCTGGCAGGCGGCCGCAGGCTGTGCAGCGGTTTCTTTTTTTCTGTGTATCGGTGTCATTTATTCCGGGAAAAGCTGGGGCGGCGATTTCAGCCAGTATTTTGCTCAGGCAAGAGCAATTGCGACCGGTACCATTCCGGAATGGTACGAAAAGAATATCTTTATCATTGATCACTCCTGCGTGATCGGAGCAGACGTTTATCCCTGGATGTGGCCGCTGATGATAGCACCGTTTTATGCGATGTATCACTGTCTTCCGGTCATGCTTCTGAAGGTTTATGAGTCTGTATTTGTGGCTGCAGGCATGGCTCTTCTTGTCTGTTTTCTGCATCGGCGGATTTCTTTATCAAAAGCCGTTTTTCTCACTTCATTTATATCCCTGAATTATGTTTACCTTATGGACGTCAATTCGGTAGAAGCGGATCTGATCAGCTTCTTCTGGGGAATGGTTGCGCTCAATTTCATTGATTTGTATCTGAGGGGAAGAAAGACTCTGCAGCGGGAAGAAGCAGCAAGTCGGACAAGGGTTGGTTTGTATGCTGTTCTCAACGGAATCGGGATTTGCTGCGCCGTGATGACAAAGACCCTGTGTGAAGGGCTCCTGCTTGCATTGGCCGCCTATGACCTGGTATGCGCCGGAAAATTTCTGATCAGCAGAAAGGAAAGAAATCATGGCTGGCAAAGAGATGTCAGCATCCTTCTGCTTCCCTATCTGTCATATGCACTTAGTATGAAGCTTTCCAACGCACTGCTTCTTCCCTCCGGCGGCTCCTATCAGGATTATTTCACATTTTCCTCATGGCGCTTTCAAAATGGAATCCGATGGTATTTCGGGATATTCCAGAGCTTTTTCGGGAGCGGAGTCCGGCCGATTGTATCGGTGATTGTATGTGCCTGCGGGACATTGCTGCTGGTTCTCACTGCCTTTGGCATCGTTTTGAAGAGGAAGGAAGAGCTGTACTATGGATTCTATGTGTGCGGCATGATCCTGATGCTTCTGTTTTATGATTATTATCGCTCTTCGTTTGTACTGACATTTTTCCCTTTGATGGTACTGTTTTCTTATTACGCTGTCTCGTGGATTCTGGAGCGTGTGAGACCTGTGTGGATTCGCAGCATAGTAAGAGCAGCCGCTTTGTCCATACTCATTATGATCGCGGCACAGACACTGACTGCGGTCTATGCGGTGCAGGTCAGAGATTACAGCATGGATGATGTTATGAATGAGGAAACACAGGAGACCTTTTCCTATATTCGCAGCAACCTGAATTCGGAGGATGTCGTTTATTTCCTGAAGCCAAGGGTACTGTATTACTACACAGATGTATTTGCCTATTATTGGGATGATGATAATCCGGAACGCTTGGCACTGGCCGATTATGTTCTGATGAGTGTATACAATGAACAGCCTGGCATTCAGCGGGTGCTGGATTCATCAGGGAACTACCAGTGTGTTTTTCAGAATTCGCGGTTTGCGTTATATCAGAAGAATCGCAGGTAGAGAATAGTTATGTATCGGATGATCAGTATTTTTATTACCGTTTTGTATGCGGCACTTTCTTGTTATCTGTTGCTTCTGGCAGGGTTCTCGTCTACTGCCATTGACGCAAATGAACACAGCTATCTGCTGAAGGATCATATGATTCTGCAGCTGGCTCTGGTGGCACTGATTTGTTTTGGCGGTGTAACTGTTTATCAGAAATCAGAGAGAATTCAGCGGTTTGTTCGCCATATCAATGAGAGCGAAGAGTATTCCTGTAAGTGGAGAAAAAGGCTCTTGCTTACGTTGGCGGTTCTCAGTACTGTCATTGTGCTGATTCTTCAGGTGGTACCAAGGGGAGACCAGCGCTTTATTTGTGATATGGCGAATTCCATGATGAATGGGGACTATTATGGATTTGACAGAGGCCAGTATCTGGATTGGTATCCCAATCAGCTTGGAATCGTTCTTCTGTTATACGGACTTGCTCATATCTTTGGTTCTTACAATTATCTGATCTTTCAGCTTATGAATGTGGCTGCACTTCTCAGTGTTTATCATGATTTTGCCTCACTTTCCGATGAAACCGGACATTCCCGATTTGCAGGACTTACCATTATTGCGGTGGGAATTCTGTTCCTTCCTGCGATTTTGTATACGACATATGTGTATGGAACACTTCTTGGCTTTGCATTCAGTATCCGTGTGCTGCGCCGCCTTCGGAAACTGCTATGGGGTGACACGAAAGTTCATTCCAAAGAGAGCAGATGGAAACAGGTGCGATGCATGGCTGCAGATTTGTGCCTTTTGGGAACCGATGCTTTTACGGCGGTAGCTGTAAAAACAAATTACCGGATCTTTCTCATCGCATTACTGATCTATGTATTCCTGTCCCTTTTGAAAAGAGAAAAGAGAAGGTATAATCTGCTTTGGACATTCAGGGCGCTGTGTGCTGCAGGTGTTCTGCTTGTTGTGCTATTGCTTTCGCAGCGTGTCATTAATAAAGCGGCTGCTGCAATTACCGGGCGCGATATCAGCAGTGGACTTACCCCATGGTCCTGGGTTACGATGGGACTTCAGGAAAATTCAGATCGGTATGATGGCTGGTACAATGGGTATGGTCTGAACACTTACGCTGAGGCAAATTCGAGCGGGGAGAGACAGAAGCTGATTGCACAGGAGGATCTGGCGGAACGAGTGCAATTCTTTCGAGATCACCCAATGCATGCTCTGTCTTTTTTTTCTGGGAAAAATGCTTCGCAATGGAACAACCCTGATTTTCAGTCTTTTTGGATTGTACAGCATGCCAGACGTACGGTTCAGTATTCGAGAATTATAAACTGGATTTTTTCGCCTGGCGGAAATGCCCTTCTGAATTCAGGGCTGAATTTTCTGCAGTTTGCGATTCTCTTCGGGGCAGTTCTTTGTATATTGCCCAAAGAGAAGGGAGCGTTTCGGGATAAGAGAGAGCCCGAGGATCTTTTCCTGGCATGCTGCGTCATTGGAGGCTTTTTGTTTTATTCCTTTTGGGAAGCGAAGGCTCAGTATACGCTGGTTCATTTTATGTGTCTGATACCTTTATCGGTATATGGATATGAGAGAATGCGCCCGTGTCGGTTCATCCGGATGTGGGGAACACTGCTGTTAATATCTGTGCTTTTACTCATTGGAAGAAAAAGCGAAGCGATTTCATCGATATTTCTTCGCGGAGAAGATACAATAAGTTATCAGCAGTATCTTCAGGACCACAGGTACGTTCGCCTGGAAAACGCTTATCTGGAAGCTTCGGAGGAAAGGCTGTCTCTTGTTTTCTCCGATTATGATAACCATTGTTATCTGATATCCTCTGACGAAAGAGCCCTTACAGCGGATGATGCTTCTCTGGCAGATGCCGACATGGAAGGGGTCCATACGGAATTGTCTCCGTGTGTATATACGACAGCGCAAAGCTGGTACCTCAGGAGATCTGATGAGGAAGACCGATATTATCTCATACATATTTATGAAGAGACGGAGCTTGCATTGACCAGAGATTCCTTCGGGAATATCATTCTTCAACCGTTTGAAGAAAGTGAGTTTCAGAAATGGACGGTACAAATACAGAAATAAGGACACGATAAGAACATGAAAAAGCATACCAATATACTACAGAGCGGAGCTGCTGCTATATTTGGCGGTATTTTTATAGCCTCACTTCTTCCTGTTCTTTGGGTGACACCTTATGTCCGATCCACGGGAGATGACCTGAATTACAGTGTCGGGGTTCATATGGCACTGATGCGGGGAGAGGGACTGGGAGGTGTCTTGTGTGCAGTTGCAGATTCCGTAAAGGGAACCTGGCATTCCTGGCAGGGGACGTGGTCCTCGATTGCACTGTTCTCTCTTCAGCCAGGCGTATGGGGGAATAAGTGGTATCCTTTGACCGTTGCGGTGGCACTGCTCTGTATTCTTGCGGGGACCTGGTATTTCCTGCATACCGTACTGCGGCTTCTTGGGATGAAGCGTTCCGGCAGATGGACACTGGCATTTCTTCTGGGAACGCTGCTTATCCAGTATTTACCCAATGATAAATGCGGGCTGTTCTGGTGGACCAGTGTGGCTCATTATATGGTACCCTACGGGATCACCATGATGTGTATGGGCTGGTCTCTTCGATGGTTGGAGAGCGGAAGATTTCGTTTTCTGATCGGGGATCTTCTTGGAATGGCTTATCTGGGAGGTGCCGGATATCCGGAGGTGGTATTGGCGGCAGTCTGGTTTTTCCTTTTGATTGTCGGCGGGTTAATTCAAAAGCACAATGTAAAACGCATCTTTTGGCTGATGCTTCCTTTTCTGTTGGAGATGGCGGGTTTTGCGTTTAGTGCGATGGCACCCGGAAACAAGAACCGGGGCGGAGAGGAGTTTGGTTTTTCCTTTGCAAAGGTATTCCGGACCTTAGCCGGATGTGTTCAGGAAGGTGTGACAGAGAGCATTGGGGATTTCCTGCGGGTGCGGCCCTTGATTCTTCTGGTTATTCTGATTGTCCTGTTTGCGTGGAGATGTACGGATACTGAGCGCGCCCTGTGGAGAGTGCGGCACCCATTGCTGCTTGCCGCTGCTGGCCTTGGAATCAGCTGCCTGGTCCGTGCTCCTGTCATCTATGCGGAGGCAGATCCATCCGGAGGAGTTCCGGATTCGTACTGGCTGATTTCGGTGACAGCCATGACGGTTTGTCTTGCAGGGATCACGGTCTATTTTAAAAGGATCTATGCGGAGCAACATCCGGACATACTTCGGAAGTCGGGGCACCCGATTGAAGGATATGCCTGCGTTCTGGTACTTTTCCTGTGTGCTCTTTTCTACCGGCATATCATCGGCGGAACGGTAGATTACACCTGCATCCGTTATGTTCAAAGTGGCGCGTTGGCAGATTATCGAGAGCAGATGGAAGAGTGGTTATCTATTCTGGAGGACCCTTCGGTCTCCCGGGCGGAGCTTCCGGCTATGAATGATGATCAGGGACCGTTTATGCTGATGGTGCCGCTGGAGGATGAGGATGCCTGGTCAAGCAGAGTTTACGCCAGGTACTATAGCAAGGAATCGGTTGTCTGCGTGCCGAGAAACTAACAGCAGGGAGTAGTGGCTGGAGTGTAAATAAGTATGAATGTACAGAGTAAACTTAAAGAATCAATCCGAAGCAAGCAGAAACCTTTTCTGCTTCTATACAGCTATGCCCTTCTCCTGTATTCTCCGCTGATTTTTCTTCGCCTTACAAATCAGTATGATGGTTTGTGGAATCAGGATGACTATATGGCAGGAGCGTGGGAACTTTCCAATGGAAGATGGTTCTGGCCCTATCTGGATCATGCAAGATTTGGAATTTCTCTGGATCCTTTACCCAATCTTTTGGCGGCAGCAGGATTTGTTGGAATGGTGCTGCTTCTTGCCAGAGCACTGCATCTTTCATGGAATAAGAGAACATATCTGGCCTCGATGTTGTTTCTTGCAAGTACAGGAATTGCGTGTCAGCTCTCGTTTAGCTATATGTCGATTACATTTGCATTTTCTGCTGTAATGGCGGTGCTGGGAGTCAATCTGGTTACTCTGGCTGCAGAGAGACGGGATCAGAAATATGGAATTCGATCAATCCTTATAGCGGGAGTTGTGATAGCGGTCATGATGGGCTGTTATCAGGCATCCCTTGGACTTTCCTGTCTGACAGCACTTTTCTATGTGATGAAAAAGTTGACAGGGGCAGATGAAAGTATAGACAGTAACGATACGACATCCGATGACTTGATTCAGTCTCGAAAAGAAGCTTTGCATTTTGCAGGGGAAATGTTTATCTCCTTGCTTGTCGGAGGTGTTTTCTACCTGATAGGGTTGAACCTGCATGAGAAGGTATTTCATGTTGAGCCGGCAGATTATCAGGGGTTTTCTGACTTAACACCGGCCTATCTGATCGTTCATCTTCCCATGGGAGTGGCTCATGCATATGAAACCTTTCATGCTACCTTTTGGAATGGGACTTTTCTGATTTTTCGAGGCCAGAGAACCTTTGGAATACGTTTATTGTACTTGATCCCGATTGCTGTTCTTTTGATTCTGTTTCTGAGAACGGTGAAAAAGAATCTTGTGAATGGAATCCTGTTTCTGGTATGTACGATTCTGATTCCTGTGTTTGCGAACAGCTTTTATTTACTTGCTCCTGAATCCGAGTGCCATATTCAGATGA